>UOFY01000036.1_pt1 | contig 57021 bp, 46 predicted proteins | sample 1990141 | NCBI WGS metagenome assembly UOFY01 (sample SAMEA4728526, study PRJEB27164) | hydrothermal vent metagenome | biome: marine basaltic hydrothermal vent biome; feature: marine hydrothermal vent; material: mineral | place: Pacific Ocean | collected 2011-06-14/2011-07-23 | depth 1741 m | reverse complement strand
CGGGCGGAAGCCACGCGGGTCTGGAACTTCCCCTACGCGGCCATTGAAGAGGCGCTGGTCAATGCGGTCTATCACCGCTCGTATGAGGAGCGCGAGCCGATTGAGGTGCGCATCAGCCGCGACGAACTGGTGGTGTTGAGTTTTCCCGGCCCGGACCGTTCGATCAAGCTGGCCGATTTCGCCGCGGGCCGCGCGGTGAGCCGCCGCTACCGCAATCGGCGCATAGGCGAGTTTCTGAAGGAGCTGGAGCTGACCGAGGGGCGCTCGACCGGTATCCCGAAAATCCTCAAGGTGATGGCCGCCAATGGTTCACCTGCGCCGCTGTTTGAAACGGACGACGACCGCTGCGCCTTTGTGGTCCGCCTGCCGGTGCATTTATTGGCGCAGGAGCCTGCCCCGCAAGTTACCGGGGAAGTTACCGGGGAAGTTACCGGGGAAGTTGAGCGCCTGATGCGTGCACTGGTGGGCGAGATGTCACGGAGGCAGATTCAGGAGGCGCTGGCTCTCAAACACGAAGATCATTTTAGAAACGCCTACCTGACCCCCGCGCTTGAAACCCATGTGGTTGAAATGACCCTGCCCGACAAACCGCGCAGCAGCAAACAGCGCTATCGCCTAACCGAAAAGGGTCGGCAATGGCTGCAAGTCCATCACGCAGGGGACATGCGGTGAGCGAATACACGGAAGTCGAACAGCCTTTCCTGCAGCAGTTGCAGGCGCTCGGCTGGCAGATCATCGACCAGGGACAGGAGATCCCATCCGACCCCACTAAAAGCCTGCGCCTGAATTTCCGCCAGTGGTTGCTGCCGGAGATCTTCACAAAGTCCGTCGCGACACTCAACACCACCACCGGGGATAAGCCCTGGCTCACCGAAAAACAGTTACAGGACTTGCAGGATCAAATCCTGCGCCAGCCCAACCACACCCTGCTGGAGGCCAACGAGGCGATCCAGAAGCTGTTGTTCAAGGCGCAGGTGGATGTGAACGAGATCACCGGCGAGCAGGATCCGGTGGTCAGGCTGATCGACTTCGCCAACCCGGAGAATAATCACTTTCTCGCCATCAACCAGTTTCGCATTGATACACCGGGCTGCGTGAAGCAGTTCATCATTCCCGACATCGTGCTGTTCGTGAACGGCATTCCGCTGGCGGTGGTGGAGTGCAAAAAGGGTGGACCGACCTGCGCCAATCCGATGAGTGAAGCGTTCACTCAGTTGCAGCGTTATATGAACCAGCGTCCGGCAACGAAACAGCAGGGGCTAAAGGAAGGCGAACCGCGCCTGTTCCACTGCACTATGCTGCTGATCCGCAGCAGTGGCGTGGAGGCCGATTACGGCACCATCACCTCCGGTGAGGAGCACTTCTACCCCTGGAAAACCCAGTGGCCGCAGCCCGATAGCGTTGCCGAGGGAATGAACCCGCAACAGCAATTGATCAACGGCATGCTCAACAAGGCCAACCTGCTGAGTATGCTGCGCACGTCATCGGTGTTCATGGATACCGACGGCGGCCCACGTATCAAGGTGGTGTGCCGCTACCAGCAGTTTCGCGCCGCCAACAAGATCATTGAACGCTTGCGTAATGGACAGACCGCCGAGGAAAAAAGTGGTGTGGTCTGGCATACCCAGGGTTCCGGCAAGAGTTTGACCATGGTGTTTGTGGCCCGCATGCTGCGCGTCTCACGCGATCTGAATGATTACAAGATCCTGCTAATCAACGACCGAGTCGATCTGGAAGATCAACTCGCTGAGACTGCCACATTGATCGGCGGTCGGGTACATACTATTGAAACCCGCAAGGCGCTGCGCGAACAGCTCTCTACCGACAGCTCTGACATCAATATGGTGATGGTGCACAAGTTTCAGCTACGCGATCAAAGTCTGCCGGTGAAGGTAGCTGAAGCTCTGGGTACCTATCAGGCTATCCCCAGTAGTCAGACCTTTGGCGTGGTGAATGACTCCTCGCGTATTGTGTTGATGATCGATGAAGCGCACCGCACCCAGGGTTCCGATCTGGGCGACAATATCTTCGAGGCATTTCCCAATGCGGCCCGCATTGCCTTTACCGGCACGCCGCTGATTACCGAGCGCCACGGTGAAAAGAAGACCATCAAGCGTTTTGGTGATTACATCGATACTTACCGGCTGATGGATGCGGTGGAAGATGGCACGACCCTGCAGATTCTTTATGAGGGTCGTACTGCCGATGCCGCGCTCAACGACAAGCACGGCTTTGAAACACAGTTTGAAAATCTTTTCAAAGACCGTAGTGAAGAAGAACTGCTGGCGATTAAGAAAAAATACGGCGCCACCGGTGATCTGCTGGAAGCCGAACAGCGCATAGCCGCCATTGCCAAAGATATGGTGAAGCACTACCTGGAGCATATTTTCCCTAATGGCTTTAAGGCGCAGGTGGTGTGTCATTCCAAACTGGCGGCGGTGCGCTATCAGAAGGCCATTGAACAGGCCCTGTCTGAAACGCTGACCGAACTGGAAGCAGCGCCTGTGCCGGATGCAGAGCAGATTAAAAAGCTGCGCTTTCTCAGGGCGGCGGTGGTGATCTCCGGCGATGGCACCAATGAGGCAGCTTACATCACCGAATCCCGCAAACAGGCACGAGCCTGGAGCGCAGTGGATAACTTCTGCAAACCTTTTGCCTTTGACGATCCGGACAAGCCCTATACCGGCATCGCCTTTCTGATCGTGTGCGATATGTTGCTCACCGGCTTTGATGCGCCTATTGAACAGGTGATGTATCTCGATAAAAAAATCCGCGAGCACACGCTATTACAGGCCATTGCCCGTACCAACCGGGTAATAAAGGGAAAAAAACGCGGCTATGTGGTGGATTATATTGGCCTGACCGATAATCTGACCGAGGCGTTAACCCTGTACGCCGCAGCGGATGAACAACTGGAGTTGGCCCAGGGGTTAAAGAGTATTACTTCGGAAGTGCCGGTGCTGGAGGAACGCTATCAACGCCTGTTGCAACTATTTGCCGAGCACAAGGTGGCGAAGGTACACGAGTTTGTTGAAGGTAAGTTGGCCAGTATCGAAGAGGATGCCGCCGTGGTGCATGAGGCGGTCAAGTTGTTGAAGGATGAAAAGATCCGCGCTGACTTTGATGTTTATCTGAAAAAATTTCTCATCAGCCTGGACATTATTCTGCCGCACCACGCCGCTCATGCTTATCGCATACCGGCCAGACGTTTGGGTTATATCCTGCGTGTCACCAAAGAGCGCTACAAGGACACCAGTCTGAATCTGGGTGATGCCGGACAGAAGGTGCGCGATCTGATCAATGAGCATCTGATCAGTTTGGGAATCAATCCCAAGGTGCCACCGGTGGAGTTGTTATCAGAGGACTTTATTGCCAATCTGAATCAACATGCTGCTGGCAATGCCGAGGCCAAAGCCAGCGAGATGGAACATGCTATCCGTAAGCACTGCACGGTGCACAATGATGAAGATCCCGCGTTTTACAAAAGCCTGTCGGAGAAGGTAGAAAACCTGATCGATCAGTACCAGAATCAATGGGAAAAACTGGCCGAAGAGTTGGAGCTGTTGCGTACGGAAGCCATCGAAGGTCGCAAGCAGGGTGAAGAAGGCATGAGCAAAGAGGCGACGACCTTTTTTGAACACATCGCCAATGAGGCCTTTGATAACGGCGAAGTGCCGGCAGAGGCGAAACCCAAAATGAAGACGCTGATGGAGGCTATTGTCGATACCCTGCAAGAGAGTATTGGCAGTATTGATTTCTGGAACAACAGCGACAAGCAGAAGAAAACCCGCAGCGAGATCAAAACGGCACTGACACTCACCGGCATTGACGAGTTAAAAACCAATCGTGAACGTATCGCCATAGAAATTATGAAACTGGCCAGAAATCGCCATGACGAACTACTGAAAGGCGCAACGGGAGGTAACAAAGCATGAGTGCCCGTCGTGTTAAAGACATTGAATATGAACTATTACCCGGTAGCCGACGTAAGACGGCTGATATTGTCATTGAGCGAAATGGCGTGGTGACTGTGCGTCCACCTGCGGATTACACCCCGGAACAGGTTGATGCAGTAGTGGACAGCAAACGAATGTGGATCTACCGCAATCTTGCCGAATGGAAAGATTTGAACGCCAGTGCTGTGGCACGGGAATGGGTCAATGGCGAGACCTTTCTATATCTGGGACGTGCCTATCGTCTGTCATTGGTCTCTGCTCAGGCGCGCCCCTTGCAGTTGAAAGAAGGCCGGTTTTGCCTGAGTCGGACGGTCGTTGAGCAAGGCGGAACCGAGGCAGCCAGAAAGGCATTTGAAGCTTACTTTGCCGATAAAGGAAGGCAGCGGTTCAGTGAGCGGGTAGCCTGGTTCGCCCCAAAGGTGGGGGTGAACGTCGCCAGTATAAAAGTGAAAGAAATGGGTTACCGCTGGGCCAGCTGTGGCAAAAGCGGCACACTTAACTTTCATTGGAAGTGCATGATGGCACCGCCTAAAATCATCGACTATATTGTGGTGCACGAACTGTGTCACTTTCATCATCGCAATCACAGCGCTGCCTTCTGGAATGAAGTGGACAAAGTGATGCCGGATTATCGTGAGCGGAAAGAATGGTTAAGGATGCATGGCGCTAGTCTGGATGTTTAGAAGGGAATGATGGAAACAATACAACAACTACCATTCCGCAAACGATGGCCCACGTGTCTCGATTCCATGGAAGCCCTGTACGATAAACAAATACCTTTGCCTGATGAGCGCGCTACGAAAAACTCAAAGACCAGCTACAGGGGTTGCGACATAAGCCAGCGAGCAACGAGATCGAGAAGGCACTCCGGCAGCTATGGGGATTTGATGATCGTTTTTTTGGCGACATACAGGATTTTGATTCTGCTTCTTACGAATGGGCGGTTTACTCGCTCTGCTATCTCTGTAAGGACGAGGAAGTCATCAAATATCTATTGAATATCTACATCCCTTTACTGGGAAGGTATATATTAATCGTTGCATAAGTATTTGCATCATAACCCCCTCTCCCTCTGGGAGAGGGTTGGGGTGAGGGGATAAAATACATGCAAATACTTATGCAACGATTTATACAAGAGAGCCTGGGAGGCGACTTCCGCGCCAAAGTTGGCTCGACTTTCATGGATGATGTTGACCATGAGCTTTGGAATATAGATAAACTGATCGTACAGAAAAATCATGGCCTGTTTGATTGGCATGCTAATCGGAACAGTCTGTATTTGAAGCGGATTGAGGACTTATTGCATATCGCAGATCTGCCACCCTTACAAAACCCCGACTTCCCGCCTCGCTGGGTGCTGCTGCACTTCACCAATCAGCAAGACTCTTTTAATTCCGAAGAGGAATATCTGCGCAACTTGCAGGGATTTTATTGGGAGCAAGGCTATTCCATTGAGCTCTGAATTTTTCTACAGGATGATATTCAGATAAATAACAATGAACTATTTTGCCATCTTTCATCGGCGCGAATCTCTGAGCTGATCCAAACCGCAGAGAGTTCAGTCTGTTATGCTGACCCAGGAATTCAAATAGAACCAGCGCAAGCAACTGTCGAAGTGGTTGAACGTTTAGGGCCGGAGCTGATTAATGTCAGTCTGGATTTCAATGAGCGTATTATGCGCATGAGTTATGGGGATATAGCCGCAGTTCAGTTACTGCGTGATGCCAGCATCATGATCAACCACTCGCCCGGCCTGCGCAGTGCGCTAATTATCATAGATGGTGAGGGCTACATTTTTACACCAACGCCGCTTTATCTGGAAGCAGAATCAAACAACGAAATGGCCCGCAATGCCCTGCACCTTTCTCAGGACCAGGTGGCAAAGGCAATGGCTCGGCTGTCACCAGCGGCGGCAAAGGCCATCGCGATTGCCCGCACCAGTGATGCAGATGAAAAGGTGCGTATTGCCGATCTGCCAGTGGAAGTTGGATCATCCCAGGTCAACGAGGAACAACCTCAGCCCCTGCTTTTAGCTTATCGAGATAATCTGCCCAGTCCTGCATCATCTTCTTCCGTTCGGGTAAATGAGCAGTGCGGTTGTAAGCACGGCCAAGGGGATCACGTATGGCGTGGGCAAGCGGGTGTTCTATCAAGTGAGGGGGGAAATTCAGCGCCTCATCCAGAATGGTTCTGGCTATGGCTCTAAAGCCGTGTCCGCTCATTTCTTCCTTGCTGATATCCATAGCCGCATGGCTGAAAGAATGGCGTTATCACTCATGGGCTTGTCCCCCTTGGGATTTCTGGCACTGGGGAAACAATAGCGGCCATGTCCTGTTAAAGGGTGCAGCTCCTGTAGTATTTCTACGGCCTGACGGGATAGGGGAACAATGTGTTCAGTACGGGTCTTGGTAACAATATAGCGCCACTCGGCTTCGTCTAAATCGATATCGCACCACTGTTCCTGCGTAGCTCTCCGGGGCGTACAAAGACAAGCGGTGCAAGTTTCAAAGCGCACTGAACAGGTAGCGTACCCTGATACCCGTCTAATGCTCGCAGCACACCTGCCACCTGTTGTGGTTCCGTCACTGCCGCAAAATGGCCTCGATTCTTAATCGGGGAAGTGCCATCCCGCAGATCACTAGACGGGTCACGTTCAGCCCGCCCCGTGGCCACGGCATAGCGGAATACCTGACCACAATTGCCTAATGTCCTGTGTGCCGTTTCCAGTGCGCCACGCGCTTCAATACGCTGGATAACCTCAAGCAGTTGGGGTGCCGTAATATCCGCAACCGGGCTATCCCCTAACCAGCCGAAAATATCTCGTTCAAAGCGCCGGATAATCCGAGAAGCATGCGCAGGTGCCCAGTTGATTTTGTGCTTGGTAAACCATTCACGGGTAACCATTTCAAAAGAATTTTCAGCCCGTTCAATTGTGGCGGTCTTCTGTGCTTTGCGGTGTGCGCTAGGATCAATCTTGTTGGCAACCAGCTTACGGGCTTCGTCTCGGCGTTCGCGGGCACCTTTCAGGGATACATCCGGATAGGTCCCAGTGATAGGTGCTTCTCTTTTCCGTTGAAGCGGTACTTCAGCCGCCACCATTTACCGCCGCCGGGGGATACCTCAAGGTACATGCCTTTTCATCAAATAGCTTACGGGTCTTCTCGGAAGGTTTTGCATTGTGAACAGCGGTATTGGTTAGCATTTGGGGGCAACTTTTTTGAGTGCCGTGACTTGCCCCCCACTTAGTACTGATTATCAATAGATCTTACTGGCTTTCTTTAACCATAAAATGCAAGTAAGTGATTGTTTTCAGGCAATAAAAAAGCCGTTATAGAACGGCTTTGGATGTTATGATGGTAGCGAGAGGGAGACTTGAACTCCCGACCTCAGCATTATGAATGCTGCGCTCTAACCAGCTGAGCTACCTCGCCAGAGGGATACTGATGAACCAGAAAAAAAAGCTTCATTTGCTCACCGGGCGCGCATTGTCGGCATTTTAGCCGAAAAAGTCAATATATATGCTTAACTCAGGGCTTAAACTGTTTCGATGGTATTGGCCGGGCAATGCCAAAGCCCTGGGCGTAATCAACGCCGATCTCTTCTAATTTTTCCAGAATTGCCTGGTTTTCCACAAATTCAGCAATCGTCTGTAATCCCATCACCCGACCGACCTGATTTATGGCCTCGACCATGCTGTAATTAACCACATCAGTAGCAATATCTTTCACCAGTGAGCCATCAATTTTCAGGTAATCCACCGGCAGGTTTTTCAGATAGGTGAAAGACGACATACCACTACCAAAATCATCCAGAGCAAACTTGCAGCCCAGCAACTTCAGTTCCTTGATGAAGCTAACTGCGCTACTAAGATTGCCGACCGCAGCAGTTTCTGTAATTTCAAAACAAATAGAGTTGGGGGTGATCTCATAATTAGAGAGCATCACAATCAGATAATCCAGAAAACGTTCATCACCCAGGGACTGACCCGATATATTAATGGTGGTGATAAGCGATGCCATACTTTCGCGGTTTTCACTCAACCAGATAAAAGTATGTTCGATGACCCAGCGATCCAGCTCGGACATAAGATTGTAGCGTTCAGCAGCTGGAATAAATGCGCCGGGGGGAATGGTTTCCCCATTATCATCGATCATTCGCACCAGTACTTCGACATGCCCAGAATCTTCCTGTGAGCGTCCTATCGGAACGATGCGCTGGCAGTAAATTTCCAGCAGATTATTTTCCAATGCATTCTGAATACGTGACACCCACTGCATCTCACCATGCTGACGAGCGAGATCTTCATCATTTTTATGATAGATATGAATTCGGTTACGCCCATCTTCTTTCGCCAAAAAACAGGCGCTATCAGCGAGACTGAGAACATTTACATCCTCAGTGATATGTGCGGAAATTTCAACAATGCCGATGCTGACACCGATAGAAAATGTTTTATCATTGGTATGAAAACGGAAATCACGCACCGCACGTTGCAGTTTCTTCGCTATCTTTTTGGCCTGGTTCAAATCACAGTTTTTTAACAACACGCCAAATTCATCACCACCCAATCGTGCCAGCGTGTCACCGTTACGCACGCCCTTCTGCAACACTCGACTGAGTTGGCTAAGCAGTTCATCACCGGTAAGGTGTCCACTGGTGTCATTAACCACTTTAAACTGATCCAGATCCATGTAGAACAAAACATGGCGTTCGTTTTTTAACATGGCACCTTTAAGAGCATGCTTAAGCCGTTGATCAAATTCATAACGATTCAATAAGCCGGTAAGCGCATCATGGCTAGCCAGATAATTCATCTGCGTCGCCATGGCCATGGACTCTGACATATTCCGGAACACCAGCACCGCACCACTGATTTGACCATGTTCAAAGGTTGGGTTAACCGAATAGCGCACATGAATACAACGATTTGATTTCGTCCATAATACCGAACTTTTAACCCGGAAACTCCGTTCCTCGTTGATGCAACGAGTTATCCGGCTATCTTTTTTATACAATGGTTTTCCGTCTTCACTGGAATGTTGAATCAACTGATGAATATCCTGTTCCTGAATATCACTAGCGTTAAACTCCAGCATGTCCATGGCAGCCTGGTTAACAAAACTACAGCACATGTTTTTATCTACACCAATAATGCCTTCACTGGTAGAGTCCATCAAGGTATCGATGTATTCATGCAGATCATGATAAGCTTCTTCAGCCGCACGTATTTGACTTAAATCACGCATACAATTGAGTACCGCATAAGGTTCAGCATTCTCATCACGGATGATGCATACATTTAATTCCACCGGATAACCGGCAAAATTATAGGGGTCATCCCGCTCCATAAAGACAGTCACTTCACAATGGTTTACTTTAGAACGGTTATTCTCATCAATATTATCCCAGCTCTCCGGGTGCAGGAAACGGGCAACATTCTGACCATAGCCCTGCCCAGGTTCCAGCTCCGTTGCCCGGAAAAAATTTTTATTAGCGCGAATCAATTGATCATTCATATCGACCATAAAGATAATATCTTCCACCGCATCCATGGCAGAGTCCCATTCATGCAACGCACGTGTCAAGGCTTCCTGTGACTCATGATGTTGTTGCATTTCAATGCTGAGTGATAAATGATCAGCCACCGAAGCGACAAAGTTTTCTTCATCCAGTTGCCAGTAGCGTTCTTTACCCACATGCTCACAACAGAGCACACCCACCACTTTTCCTGAAATACGCAAAGGTGCATCCAGCATCGCGCCAATGCCCAGAGGCTTCAAATATTTTTCGGAAAATTCTCTGGTGGCAGAATCATGGAAGGCATTACTGGCAGCAATACAGCGATCATCTTCAATGTTACGAAAATAGGAGGGAAAATCAGCCGCATAAATAACCGCCGTCGAGGTGTGGTCGCGTTCACTGCGTCGAAATAAATCCTGACACTCAATTTTTTCCCGGCTTTTATCAAACAGCCAGAAACTTACCCGTTCAACCTGCAGAGTACGCGCGACAATCTCAGTGGTATAGGCCAGTAATTTTTCTAATTTACCCGGCTGGTTAAAACGACTGCGGGAAAGCTGCAACAGGGCATTCTGCTGTTCACGCAGACGGCTGTTAATAACATCCAGATCACTCCAGTGTTTCTGCTGCTCAATCAGCCGCTTTGCAACACCGGTGATAGAACGCTGATGACCATCCACGTCGATGTTCGTCAGCGTCTTAAATAAATACTCAACGCCACCCTCAGCGGTATTGATTCTGGCATGAAACTCATTCACCCCCTGACGCAGGGTGTCATCTATAGCCTGTTTGACGATATACCGATCACCCTCAACGATGATATCCAGTAATTTATGGCCGCGTAATTCAGCCGGACCCCGACCACTTATCTGTTCAAAATCAGGATTCCACTGCAATAACTGACCATCACTGTTCAGCGTATAATAAAGCCCGGTAGATTGATGAGTAACATTTTCGGTAATTTCCGGTGACTGCGACATAGCTGACTGCCCAACCTTGTTTTTTTAATCAATAAACCATCCCGCAGCAAGCTGGCAAGATATTAGCGGTAGATTCGCCTTCAGACGAGCGAGTGCTGCTCGTGGTATCCGAAGGGTAGAAGCCGCACTTACAAAGATGTCGTTGCTGCAAACAACAAGAAATTAAACCCAATGGGATTAAAACATCACCCGCGCTTTATGCAGGTTTCACAGTTATCGGCAAAGTCTGGAAATTAATGAGGGAATTTTGAGCAACCAGAGCCATTGGCAGAAGTGCCATGACCATGTTTTGGGGAGAGTCGAGAATAAAAGGCTTTAACTAGAATAGCTTACAATACGATAGAGACGTTAGACATTAAAACGAAAATGCATAACATCACCGTCGAACACCGTATAGTCTTTACCTTCCAGGCGCAGCTTGCCCGCCTCTTTAGCACCGGCTTCACCCTGATACTGAATGAAGTCATCATAGCTCATGACCTCGGCGCGAATGAAGCCTTTCTGGAAATCGGTATGAATCACGCCGGCTGCCTCAGGGGCAGTGGCACCATTTTTGACTGTCCAGGCACGCACTTCTTTTACGCCGGCGGTAAAATAAGTCTGTAGCCCCAGCAAAGTGTAACCCGCACGAATCACCCGATTCAAACCCGGCTCATCCAGCCCCATTTCATCAAGAAATTCTTTCAGATCCGCTTCATCCAACTCAACCATTTCCGCTTCAATCGCTGCACAGACCGGCACCACGGGCGCACCTTCGGCTTCGGCATACTTCACGACTATGTCGAGTAAGGGGTTATTTTCAAAGCCGTCTTCAGCGACGTTAGCAATAAACATGGTGGGCTTGGCGGTGAGTAAAAACAAATCGCGGATCTGCAACATTTGCTCGGCATCCAGTCCCAGCGTACGTACCGGCTCACCTTTATCCAGATGGGCTTTTACCGACTCCAGTACGGCTAATTTGGCTATCGCTTCCTTGTCACCGGATCGGGTCATTTTTGTGGCTTTAACAATGGCTTTTTCAACCGAGTCCATATCCGCCAGAGCCAGTTCGGTATTGATCACATCAATATCATCTAGCGGACTGATCTTGCCTGCCACATGGACGATATCGTCATCTTCGAAGCAACGCACCACCTGCGCCACCGCATCAGTCTCACGAATGTTAGCCAGGAATTTGTTGCCCAGGCCTTCGCCTTTTGAGGCACCGGCTACCAGCCCGGCAATGTCCACAAACTCCATTGTCGTAGGCAGCACCCGCTCAGGATTGACTATTTCCGCCAACGCGTCCAGACGCGAATCCGGCATCGGCACGATCCCCACATTGGGTTCGATGGTGCAGAACGGATAGTTTTCCGCCTGAATTTCTGCCTTGGTCAAGGCATTGAAGAGAGTGGACTTGCCAACATTAGGCAGGCCGACGATGCCGCATTTAAATCCCATGTTTGTTAGTTCCGAGTAGCTAGATTATACGGTGTGTAGGAACGACTTCAGTCGTAGCTACACACTATGTAGTTCATTCATCGCCTTTTGCATGTCACCGTCCACCACCATCGGTAGCGCTAACAGCGCGCGTTCAATTGCCCGATCGATTTCGATTTTGTCATCGATGGAGGTTTTTTTCAGCACATGGCCATGTACCTTACTTTTGTTGCCGGGATGACCGATACCCAGTCGCAGGCGCATAAAACCGTTGCCACCCATGCGGCTGATAATGTCGCGCAGGCCATTGTGACCGCCGTGACCACCGCCCTGTTTGAGACGAGCAATACCGGGGGCAAGATCCAGATCATCATGCACGACCAGAATATGCTGCAGCGCAATCTTATAAAATTGCGCCAGTGCGAGCACGGCCTGACCACTATTATTCATAAAGGTGTCGGGCTTGAGCAACCAGACGTGTTCTCCAGCCAAAGGCACTCTTGCAATCTCACCGTAAAATTTCTTTTCGGTCCGAAAGGGTACCGACTCATTCAGTTCTTGCAGAAACCAGAAACCGGCGTTATGCCGCGTATGTTCATATTCCGGGCCGGGATTTCCCAGTCCAACTATCATATGTACACGCGCAGACAACGCCGGTCTCCAATAGGTCTACAGGCTTATTCGTCGCCGCCTTCCGTTACGACTTCAGCTTCAGCTGCTTCATCATCATCTTCGTCAGTTTCTTTGCCACCACGAGCCATGTGAATGCTGACAATGACCGGATCATGGCCTTCACCATGAGTCAGCTCAACCGCTTCAACACCGGTTGGTAGCGAAACTTCTGACAGATGGATCGAAGCATCCAGTTCCAGTGCAACCAAATCAACTTCAATAAACTCGGGCAGATCTTTTGGCAGACAGGAAATTTCAATTTCAGTCTGACTATGACTCACAAGACCGCCTTCTTTTACGCCCGGTGCCTCTTCTTCATTGATGAAATGCAGAGGTGCATGCAGGCGAAGTTTTTCATTCGCACTTACACGCAGCAAATCCATGTGCATGATCACCGGCTTGCTGGGGTGACGTTGCAGATCTTTAAGAATAGCCTGTTCTTCATTCTTACCCTGTTTAATGGTCAGAATATGTGAATAAAAGGCTTCGTTTTCCAGCGAATGCATCAACGTATTATGCTTTACAGAAACGGAAACAGGATCTTTACCTGCACCATAAATGACAGCAGGCACCATACCCGTACGACGCAGGCGGCGGCTCGCACCTTTCCCCAGATCCGTACGTGGCTCTGCTTCTATAACAAAATTATTACTCATCGGTGTATCTCCAAAATAAAAAAATAAACTATCAGCCGAAACTGATATAAATACCTGCCACCGCGACCAGGGGCAGGTTGGGTGCTGGCTTAAGGCCAGCTCAATTAGCTTCTGTTAATCGAAATTAATCAACAAACAAGGAACTGACTGATTCTTCATTACTGATGCGGCGCATGGTCTCAGCCAGCAATTCAGCAATGCTTAATTGACGAATGCGTTCACATTCACTTGCAGCCGGAGAGAGGGGAATAGTATCCGTCACCACTAACTCATCCAGTTGCGAACCGTTAATATTATCCAGTGCGGCACCCGATAAAACCGCATGGGTACAATAAGCCACTACGTGTGATGCGCCTTTTTCTTTCAGCGCTCCGGCGGCCTGACAGAGGGTGCCGGCGGTGTCCACCAGATCATCCACAATCACACAGGTGCGCCCATCGACATCACCGATGATATTCATCACCTTGGCTTCATTGGGCCGTGGCCGACGTTTATCGATGATCGCCAGATCCGCATCATCCATACGTTTGGCCAGCGCCCGTGCACGGACTACACCGCCCACATCCGGTGATACCACCATTAAATTGGGATATTTCTGTCGCCAGATATCGCCCAGCAAAATCGGTGAGGCATACACATTGTCCACCGGAATATCAAAAAAACCCTGGATCTGATCGGCATGCAAATCGACAGTAAGGACACGGTCAGTTCCCGCAACCCCAATCATATCGGCGACCAACTTGGCAGTAATCGGCACCCGTGCCGAACGCGGACGTCGATCCTGACGTGCATAACCAAAATACGGTATCACCGCGGTGACTCGTGCCGCCGATGAACGGCGCATGGCATCGACCATGACCATTAATTCCATCAGGTTGTCATTAGTCGGTTCACAGGTCGGCTGCACGATAAACACATCCCGCCCGCGGACGTTTTCCATGACTTCGGCCATGATTTCGCCATCACTGAACTTACCTACCAGCGCCTTGCCCAGCGGCATATTCAAGCGCGCAGCTATCTCCTGAGCCAGGTGCGGATTTGAATTTCCCGCAAATACCATCATGCTGTCAGCCACGACTTCCCCCGTCAGGATTAATACTTAATTTCCAAGACAATCAAACAGCCGCTGCACAATGCAACCGCCTCAAATATGGCTGGCCCTGGAGGGCTCGAACCTCCAATGACAGGATCAAAACCTGTAGTGTTACCATTACACCAAGGGCCAATATTTTTTACTTTCCCAACTCACGCTGCCCGTATCCGGCGCACTTATTTCAACCTTTCCCGACAAACGCCGCCAGTGATGCCTTCAACGGAGACTGGTTCAGTCCCTGCGCCACAAACCCCTGCCACTGCACACTCAAATCTAGATAAGCCGAACGCGCAGCCGACTCAGATTCAAATGCGGCAAACACACAGGCACCGGTGCCGGTCATTCTTGCCGGCGCATATTCTCCCAGTGCCGATAATGCTGAATCCACCTCAGGATATTGCTCCCGCACCCGAGGTTCACACACATTCAGTACGGTAGTGCCCACAAGAAAGTCGCGTATTGTAATCGCTGGGCAATCGCGCCGCAATTGCGGATCAGCAAAAACACTGGCGGTTGAGACATTAATTGCAGGAATCAGCACCACAAACCAGACTTGCGGCAGCTCTACCGGCGTTAAGGCCTCTCCCACGCCCTCCGCCCAGGCCGCCTGGCCCTGCACAAAAACCGGCACATCGGCACCGAGTTGCAGGCCCAGTTGCGCCAGTTCATCCTGACTTAAACCCGTATTCCAGATGGCATTTAACGCAACCAAAGTGGTGGCCGCATCCGAACTCCCTCCTCCCAGACCACCGCCCAGGGGCAATATTTTCTCTAGTTCAATCTCCACACCGAGTTCAGTCTTTGTTTGTTGCTGCAACAGACGCGCGGCTCGCAGAATAAGATCCGCCTCTTCGCTAACGCCGGGGAAGCTATAGGCACGCCGAATTTCACCATCGTTGCGGGGATAAAAGCGCAATATGTCCGCATAATCCAGAAACTGGAAAACCGTCTGCAAATCATGAAAACCATCCTCACGCTGCGAGGTGATATGCAAAAACAGATTGAGCTTGGCCGGTGCAGGCCAGTTGATAATATCAGGGTCAGTATTCACGCGGCTATTGAACCACAGGAAACGGGGATAAGAAACAGGATGTGCAGGTTTGGGCTGAATGGTTTTTATAAAGCCCAACAATTGTGCGGTAACGTGTTGGGCTTCATTTCATTCAGCCCAATCTACGGGATAAATCTCCCACGTATCAACAACCATCCTGACCTCAACATTCTCTTCGTTGTGAATAAACAGTTTATCCGGTAATTGCAGCGCATCGATCTGAACATAGCGTTTTAGATCAACGGACCAGCCGTTCTGGCGCAGTTGTGAGAGTCGCCCCCAGTTATCCAGCTCTGATTTTAGCTCAGCCTTAATAGTCGGATCGGGCAAGCCTCTCACCCAGTAATACAAACTGGTCACCGGCATGAAAATTCCGGTATGTTCAAACAACAGCTGTTCCGGTTCCTGAGCATAATAGGCACGACCATCACTGTCATAAAAAAAAACGCCATCATTGCTTCCATGCAGGCGAACCTTGCCCATACCCAGCGGGCCTGAAATCTGAATTTCGTAATTATCCTGCTGTTGCTGCCAGATAACATCCAGCCGCCAGGCATCGTTCTCATTATTAGATATGATCACCCGGCCGGATAATTGCCAGTTTTTTAATTCGCCCAGTTGCTGCTGGCGGGTTTCCCAACTCTGCTCAGGAGAGGTGACAGGTTCAGAAGGAAGGGGGACACTGGCACAACCGGCCAGCAATAAAAGGAGTCCGGACAGACGAATCATTCAATGAATCGCTGCATCACATCCAGTAACAAGTTATGTTTCGGTGTCTGCTGTAAGGCGGCATCCCAGATCTTACGTGCTTCGGCCTGATCGCCACTGACCCAGAGCACTTCACCAAGATGCGAGGCAATTTCCGGATCCGGCATTTTTGCATAGGCCCGGCGCAAAAATTCCAGCGCCTTGTCATATTTGCCCAGACGATAATAGCCCCAGCCCATGCTATCCATAATGGCCGGATCGCCGGGCTTGGCGGTCAGGGCTTTTTCAATATAGCCTACCCCTTCCTGTACCCGGCCCGTTCTGTCCACCAGGGTGTAACCCAGGGCATTCAAGGCTTCGATATTGTTCGACTCGTTCTTCAAAATCAATTCCAGATCCTGAATCGCAACATCAAGGTGTTTCACTTTTTCGGCCACCAGTGCCCGTGCGTAGAGCAAACGGGCATTGGTCGGCATCTGTTCCAATGCCTGAGTATAAAGCTCGAAGGCTTCCTCTGACTTTTGGGACGCTACCAGTAATTCGCCCTCGGCCAGATACAAACGCAGTTGAACCTCCAGATTCGGAACATGCACCCGGTGCAACTGATTGCGAGCCTCATCCAATTTTCCCATTCTCGCCAGCAAACTGGCAACCCGGATCTGAGCATCAATGTGCTGGGGATTTTTCCTGACACCCAGATAATATTTAATCGCCTCCTGTGGCTGCTTTTTACTTTCATGCAGCTCACCCAGATAATAATTAGCCTCATCACTACGCTTGCCGGTTTTCAGCAACTTTTCAAAATTCTCCTGTGCTTCATCCAGCTGTCTCAACTGCAATCCCAACAGGCCCATGGCATAGAGTGCATCGGCATTTTCAGGCTGACGTTCCAGTACTTCACTGAATTGTTCATGCGCCTGCTTATACTGTTTTTCATCGATCAGTTTGCGCGCATAATAAAGCCGCAAGCGAACCTCAGCCGGATATTCTGCCGTGGTCTCCTCCAGCTTTTTTAAGGCCTCGGCATGCCGCCCCTGACGAATCAGAATATTTGCCTGCAGCATGTGAGCGTCGATCCAGTCAGGCTGCAACTTCAGAGCTTTCTCGACACTCACTGCCGCCTTGCTCAGTTCGCCCACCAGCAAAGCTAGATGGCTATATGCATACAGCGCGGCCGAATTCTGCTGCCGATCTGCCACCAGCTTATCCATCACGTCCATCGCTGCCTGCTTATCCTGTTCCTTACTCAACAGAGAAACCACCAGCATAAAACCTTTACGTTCTGTTTTTTCTGACTTCCCCGTCGCCGCCAGAATATGCTCAAGATGCATCAGTGCCGCATCAAGCTGACCGGTACGTACCAGTAACGCCGCGGTTACCTGCTGGGCTTCCATATTTTCAGGCTCCAGCTTGACCCAGATCTGAGCCGCCTCCAGCGCACTCTTTTCATTACGTGCAAACACGGCAATCCGTGCAGTACGTTCAGCGACTTTGGGATCAGGCGCAAGCCGCAGAGCTTCCATATAATGCTCAACCGCCTGTTTAAACTGACCCCGTTGTCCGGCAATCTCACCACTTAGCAAATGGTAAAGTACCGGCGTAGTCAGCGGTCGTGCAACAATCGGCTTAGAGCCGGGTACATCTTTAGATGCAATATCGGGTTTCGATTGATGGATCTGCTTTTCAGCATTAGGAAGAGGATCCTCGTGGATCACTTTCTGGCTACTGCAGCCTTGAAACAAAAGAGTGAGCAGAATGGGCAGGAATAACCGTTTTTTTAGTGGCATAATATTTCGTTCAGGCTGACAAAAAAATAAAAAAATCGAATTTGTATCAATAATCTATGAATAATACTATCCAACTATAACCGACTTTTCATGTTTTGCCTTATAATAGCAATTCATTCACTATAACCACTTGATTTAGGTGGTCATTTAGCAGTATCAAAACAGGCATAGTGTGACTCTTTTAGCATTCGGCATTAATCACAAAACCGCACCCGTTGATATTCGCGAGAAAGTAGCCTTTCCGCCGGATAGCATCAATGCCGCCTTACAGGACATCCTCAGCTGTACTAGCGTCAGCGAAGCGGCGATAGTCTCAACCTGCAATCGCACCGAGCTTTATGTTGGCATCGATGACCAGTCCGACCAGAGTGTGCTTGAATGGTTCAGGAATTATCATAATCTAAGCGCAAAAGAACTGGATCCCTATATTTTCGTTCACAGTGAAAATGATGCGGTTCAGCACGTACTGCGTGTCGCCAGCGGGCTTGATTCTTTAGTATTGGGTGAACCGCAAATTCTTGGACAGATCAAAGATGCCTATCAAAGGGCCAGCACCGCCGGGGCCATTGGCCAACAGCTTAACCGCCTGTTCCAGCATACCTTTAGTGTAGCCAAGCAGGTACGCACCGAAACAGCCATTGGAGCCAGCCCGGTTTCCGTTGCCTTTGCCGCGGTTAGTCTGAGCAAGCAGATTTTTGCCGATGTCAGCAAGCATACCGCCTTACTGATTGGAGCGGGCGAAACTATTGAACTGGTTGCCCGCCACCTGCATGAGCAGGGCATTCATAAAATTATAGTCGCCAACCGTACGGTTGAACGAGCGCAGGAACTGGCTCAGTTATTTAGCGGCGAGGCAATTGCACTGGCCGATATTCCCCAACGCCTGATCGAAGCCGATATCGTGATTTCCTCCACCGCCAGTCAATTACCGATACTCGGCAAGGGCGCAGTGGAACGTGCCTTAAAAGCCCGCAAGCACCGGCCTATTTTTATGGTGGATATTGCCGTCCCCCGTGACATCGAACCGGAAGTCAGCGAGCTGAACGATGTTTATCTTTATACTGTCGATGATTTACAGGAAGTCATCGAAGAAGGCCGTAATTCTCGTGAAGAAGCCGCCGAGCAGGCGGAGGATATCATTGAAAATCAGGTGGATCATTTTATGGGCTGGCTGCGCTCACTCGATGCCGTCGATACCATTCGCGCCTATCGTCAGCAGGCCAATCAACTGCGAGATGAAGCCCTGCAACATGCTGAACGCCAACTGGCCTCCGGTAAAGATCCGCAACAGGTAATGAATGAGCTGGCACGGACTCTGACCAATAAACTAATTCACCAGCCCTCGGTACAACTCAATCGTGCCGCGTATGAAGGCCGCAACGATCTGCTCTTGGAGGCGAATATTTTGTTCGGCCTCGACCCTGAAGATAATTAAACCCAGAAGAAAACCAAATCCCTATGAAAGCTTCCATTTATTCCAAGCTGGAAAGCCTGGCCGAGCGACTGGATGAAATTAATGCCTTGCTCTCCGATGCGGAGATAATTCAGGATCAGAACCAGTTTCGCGCCCTCTCCCAGGAACATGCGCGCATCACGCCAGTGGTTGACTGTTTTCTGGCCTATCGGTCAACGCTCGATACCCTTCGTGATGCTGGACAAATGCTGGCGGAAGACGATGCGGAATTACAGGAAATGGCCCGCGAAGAAATAACTGAGGCAAGCAAGCAGCGGGATGAGCTGGAAACACAGTTGCAAATCCTGATGTTGCCTTCTGATCCGAATGACAATAAAAATGTCTTTCTGGAAATCCGAGCCGGTACCGGCGGGGATGAAGCGGCCTTATTTGCCGGTGATCTGTTTCGCATGTATTCCCGTTATGCGGAACAATATCGCTGGCAGCTGGAAATCATCAGTGAGAACCTGGGTGAACACGGCGGTTACCGCGAAGTCATCGCCCGTATCGAAGGTCAGGGCGCCTACTCAAGGCTCAAGTTTGAATCCGGGGCACATCGGGTGCAGCGTGTTCCCGAAACCGAATCACAGGGTCGCATTCACACTTCCGCCTGTACCGTGGCCATCATGCCGGAAGCCGATGAAGTCGAAGCCATCAACATCAAGCCCAAAGATTTGAAAGTTGATACCTTCCGCGCTTCCGGTGCCGGTGGTCAACACGTAAATAAAACCGACTCCGCGATCCGCATCACCCACCTGCCCAGCGGCGTGGTGGTGGAATGTCAGGATCAACGCTCGCAACATAAAAATCGCGCTCAGGCCATGTCACTATTACAGGCCCGTCTGTTCAGTGCCGAGCAGGAAAAACAACAGGCCGAAGAAGCCCAGACCCGACGACAGCTAGTCGGTAGCGGTGATCGCTCCGAGCGTATCCGCACTTATAATTTCCCCCAGGGTCGAATCACCGATCACCGCATCAATCTCACTCTCTACAAGCTAGATGAAGTGCTACAGGGCAAGCTGGATGAAATTATCGCACCACTGATTGCCGAACATCAGGCGGATCTTCTTGCCGCGATTGGCGATGAGAGCTGAGAATAATTTGTTTTTTTAAACCTCTACCGCTTGCCTGTTCGATTGAAGTCGAACCTACCGACCTTGGTAACCTGGGTTAAATTTCTCGTTCCCACGCAGAGCATGGGAACGAGGTTAATAGATTAACGGCTCATGCGTTTACGCATAAAAGCGTAGTACATCACCGGGATCACCAGCAGCGTCAGCACGGTGGAAACCAGAATACCAAAAATAAGCGTGATCGCCAGACCGCTGAAAATAGGATCATCGAGAATGAAAAAGGCACCCAGCATCGCGGCCAGTCCGGTTAGCATGATGGGTTTTGCGCGCACCACACCGGCGCGAATCACTGCCTCTGCAAACTCAACACCTTCATCAACCTGTTGATTGATGAAGTCCACCAACAGAATAGAATTACGCACAATAATTCCGGCCAGGGCAATCATCCCGATCATCGAGGTAGCCGTGAACTTGGCCCCGAGTAAAGCATGGCCGGGCATCACTCCGATAATGGTTAAGGGAATCGGAGCCATAATAATCAGGGGCACGATATAGGAACGAAACTGTCCCACCACCAGCAAATAAATCAGTAACAAACCCACTGAATAAGCGATGCCCATATCACGAAAAGTATCGTAAGTGATCTGCCATTCCCCATCCCACTTGAGGCTATAACGATAAGGATTCTCCGGCGGTGAAATCAGATATTGTTCCAGTTTCCCGCCATGTGAAAACACTTTGCTCTCCACTTCAGCCATCATCTCAAACATGCCATACAGGGGACTATCCAGTGGCCCGGACATATCCGCGGTGACGAACGCTACGGGCAGCAGATCCTTGTGATAAATTGCGTGTTCACGTCGACCATCAATCAGCTGCACGATATCGGCCAACGCCACCAGATTGCCATCAATAGCGCGAACTCGAAGTGCCAGCAAATCATCCACTCGCGCTTTTGCCGCCACCGGAAATTCAATTCGCAAGGGCAGAGGGTATTTTACATCGCCTACATGCAGGTAGCTGGCATCCTCACCGTTTAAAGCCGCCGACAGGGTGCGCACAATCTGCTCCTGACTAACGCCATTTAATGCGGCTTTTTGCTGATCAACTTTGATGATTAACTTGGGCGCTTCCGCTTCAATTGAGTCATCGACATCCACCACATCGGGCGTTTGTTCAAACAGCGTTCGGATTTCTTTGGCCACCTGCCGCTGCCCCTGTGCGCTCAGGCCATAAATTTCAGCCACCAGTGGCGACATCACTGGAGGCCCCGGCGGAACTTCAACCACTTTTACATTGGCATGAAAAGGCTTCGCGATGGCCTGTAAAGGCGCACGTAAATTACGTGCGATTTCATGGCTCTGACGAGAACGTGCATGCTTGTCCAGCAGATTGATCTGAATGTCACCGACATTCGCACCCTCACGTAAATAATACTGACGCACCAGACCATTAAAATTAATCGGTGATGCACCACCGGCATAAACCTGATAATCGGTAACCTCAGGAACCTGGGCAATATATTCACCCAGGGCACTCATGACTCTAGCAGTTTGTTCTACCGTAGTGCCTTCCGGCATATCGACAATCACCTGAAATTCTGATTTGTTATCAAACGGTAGCATTTTTAATACAACATGTTGGGTCGCTACCAGCCCCACCGATCCGGCTAACAAAACAAAAATACTTAAGAGCAACAACCAACGTCGGCTCCTTGCTTTTGTACCCTGTAAAAACAGGCTAATAAAACTACTGAAGCGGGTTTCAAAAAAGCCAGCCTTTGCGTTATCGGAGTGATGCATCGAAGCAGGACTCAACACACGATTGGCCATCCAGGGGGTAACCACGAACGCCACCGCTAAAGAGATCAACATACCTATACTGGCATTGATGGGGATGGGACTCATATACGGCCCCATCAGGCCGCTGACAAAGGCCATCGGCAGCAGTGCAGCAATCACGGTAAAGGTCGCCAATATGGTCGGCCCCCCCACTTCATCCACGGCCAGCGGAATCGCCTCATTCAAAGAACGCCCACCTAGCTGCATGTGCCTATGAATATTTTCCACCACCACGATAGCATCATCAACCAGTATCCCTATGGAAAAAATCAGCGCGAACAGCGACACTCGATTAAGCGTAAAGCCCCAGGCCCAGGAAGCAAACAGGGTAATCGCAAGGGTAATCACCACCGCCATACCGACGATGAACGCTTCACGCCAGCCCAGCGCAAACAGAACTAGCAACACCACAAAGCTGGTGGCGAAAATCAGCTTTCCGATCAATTGCTTCGACTTGGCATCGGCGGTCATGCCATAGTTACGGGTCACGGTGACATGCACACCCTCAGGAATAAAAATACCCTTAAGTTGCTCTACTCGTTCGATCACCTGATTGGCTATCTTCACCGCGTTAGTGCCCGGCTGCTTGGCCACAGCGATAGTCACCGCCGGAAAGGTGCCGCTGATATTGATCGCTTTTGCCGCAGCCGCCGGGCCCGTTCCAAACCAGGTATAATTTTCAGCCTGATCCGGGCCACGACGAACCTCAGCCACATTACGTAAATAAACAGGCTTGCCATCATGCACACCGACCACCAGATCCTGCACCTCATCCACACGACTTAAAAACAACCCGGTCTGTACTGCAATCTCCTGATTGTCGCGCAGCATAAATCCCGAGGCCTGTGTTGCGTTACTCAATTGCAGCGCATTACGCAAATCATCAAGGGCCAGATTATAGGAAGCCAGTGCCGCAGCATCGAATAATACATGCACTACATCCTCCGGCCCGCCCAGAGTATAAATATCCCGCGTACCGGGTACGCGTTTAAGTTCGGCTTCAAGGGCATGCGCCACCTGTTTTAACTCATACCCACCACGGGCGGGATCATCAGTCCATAATGTCAGGCTGACGATGGGCACATCATCAATGCCCTTGGGCTTAATTAAAGCTTGGGCCACACCCAGCCCCGCAGGCAACCAGTCCTGCTTTGAATAAACCGCGTTATACAAACGAACGATAGCCTGAGTACGATCTTCACCAACTTTGAACTCTACCGTCAGCACCGCCATGCCCGGTTTTGAAACCGAGTAAACATGTTTTAAACCTTCAATTTCCGATAAAATTTGTTCCGCCGGCATACTGACTAGCTCTTCCACTTCTTTGGCAGAAGCACCGGGAAAGGCAATAAAAACATTGGCGAAGGTAACGTTGATCTGCGGTTCTTCTTCACGCGGGGTGATCATTACCGCAAACACTCCGAGCATAAAGCCCAACAACGCCAGTAAAGGAGTGATTTCTGAATTCAGAAAAGCACGCGCAGTCAGTCCTGAAATGCCCAGCTTGTTACTCATGGTCTCGAACCTGAATCAGGACGGATACTTTGTTCTTTCAAATAAATAGTCGCTGCCAGAGGATCTTCTGCGATATTCTCATCCGCCTGCAAACCGGCAAGAATTTCAATCTGCATATCGTTGAATACGCGCCCCAGACGTACCTGACGCATACTGACACGGCCATTTTTATCTTTCACGTATACCGCACTGACCTCACTGCGATAAGCCACCGCACTAACCGGAACCAACAATTTTTTAACTTCACGAGTCATAAAGGCGACTTTCACCGCCATACCCGGATAAAGGCCGTGCTGCCCCGGCGGTAAATTAACGCGCAATAAAAAAGTATGACTATCTGGATCCGCATAGGGGCTAATAATCATCGACTCAGCCTCGATACTTCTATTCTCATTCGCACTGGAAATTACTCGCGCACGTTTTAGCTGACGCACAACCGTAATCAAGTCCTGTGGCAGGTTTACCGCGGCACGTAATGATTCCAGTGACAGGCCAGTGAACAGGGGCTTACCGACACGCGCCGTTTCACCCACTTCAATATACCGCTTCACCAAGATGCCATTATAGGGGGCACGAATAATGGTGTTTTCCAGGCTCTCCTGTGCCTGTTCCATCGTTGCCTTCGCTGATTTCAGTCGTGCCTCAGCCTTATCCAATTGTGAACGAGCCACCAGTTTTTTAGCATGAACTTCCTTTACCCGCTGATATTCAGCTTCCGCTTCAGTATGACGAGCTTTGGCGGCATTAAAACGCGCCCGCTGTTCCCGGTCACGCATGCGTAATAACACGTCGCCCTTTTTAACCACATCATCAACATCAAAATAAATCTTTGTGACCCGTCCCGAAGTTTGTGCCGAAACGGTTGCCTTGTTCACCGCTTCAATCACCGCATCGAGAACCCGCTCTTCAGCCTGTGGCTGATAACTGACGGTCAACCATTCAGTCGCACCGGGCTCAGCCTCGGCACGAGAAAAAAGAGCAAGGCTCACAGACAGCAGAAGCAATAATGGAAAATGAAATCTACAAACAGTTGGAGATAGGCGCGACATGAATGGAATCCTCTTCGCTATGTCGTTAATAAAATTCCTGACGGAACACAATCATAACAGCCATCAATGACAAGACAAACAAGGGAAAAATACCCCCTTCTCCCCCGCGCACGCTCAATAATGAACGAGCACGTTCCTCTATGGAGGATCAGGCTCAGTATTCAAGTGTGTGAATTCCCGTTAAGATAGCGCTTTGGCAAAAACGGATAACCCAGCAAAATGGCACAATATATTTATACGATGAACCAGGTGGGCAAAATAGTCCCTCCCAAACGCACGATTCTTAAAGATATCTCCCTGTCTTTTTTCCCCGGTGCGAAAATCGGTGTGCTGGGCTTAAATGGTTCGGGCAAATCCACACTATTAAAGATTATGGCCGGACTGGACACCGAAATCGAAGGTGAGGCTCGTCCCCAGCCTGGCATCAATATAGGCTACCTGTCACAGGAGCCACAGCTTGATCCTGACAAAGATGTGCGCGGCAATGTTGAAGAAGCCCTGCAACACATCAAAGATGCGCAAACCGAGCTGGATAACGTTTATGCCGCCTATGCTGAGCCGGATGCTGACTTCGATGCGCTGGCCGCTGAGCAGGCGAAACTGGAAAATATTCTGCAAGCCGCCGATGGCCACAATCTGGAGCGCAAGCTGGAAATCGCCGCCGATGCCCTGCGCCTGCCGCCCTGGGATGCCGATGTCACTAAACTTTCCGGCGGTGAGCGCCGCCGCGTGGCCTTGTGTAAATTATTATTATCCGCTCCCGACATGCTGCTGCTGGATGAACCCACCAACCACCTCGACGCCGAGTCGGTGGCCTGGCTGGAACGTTTTCTACACGATTTCCCCGGCACCGTGGTCGCCGTCACCCATGATCGTTACTTCCTCGACAATGTCGCCGGCTGGATTCTGGAACTGGATCGTGGTCACGGCATTCCCTGGGAAGGCAATTATTCTTCCTGGCTGGAGCAAAAAGAACAACGCCTGGAGTTAGAAGAAAAACAGGAAACGGCGCGCATGAAGGCCATGAAACAGGAGCTGGAGTGGGTACGCACTAGCCCCAAAGGCCGCCATGCAAAAAGCAAGTCACGACTGGCACGTTTTGAAGAGATGTCCTCGCAGGATTTCCAGAAGCGCAACGAAACCCAGGATCTCTATATTCCACCCGGCCCGCGTTTGGGGGATCTGGTGATTGAAGCCAGCCATGTCAGCAAGGGCTTTGGTGATCGCGTGCTCTATGGCGATCTAAATTTCAACCTGCCCCGAGGCGGCATCGTGGGCATCATCGGCCCTAATGGCGCGGGTAAAACTACCCTGTTCCGCATGGTTACCGGTGAGGAAAAAGCGGATGGTGGCGAACTACGTCTGGGTGAATCGGTAAAAATTGCCTGTGTCGATCAAAGCCGCGATACTCTGGATGACAGCAAAACGGTGTGGGAAGAAATCTCTGATGCGCAGGATATTATCAAGATCGGCAGCTACGAAGTCCCCTCACGGACTTATGTCGGACGCTTTAATTTCAAGGGTAGTGACCAGCAGAAAAAAGTCGGCAATCTCTCTGGCGGTGAACGCAACCGGGTACATCTGGCCAAGCTGCTGAAAAGTGGGGGCAATGTACTGATGCTTGATGAACCGACCAATGATCTGGATATCGAAACCCTGCGTGCCCTCGAAGAAGCCCTGCTCAGTTTCCCAGGTTGTGCCATCGTGATCTCCCATGATCGCTGGTTCCTGGATCGCATCGCCACCCACATTCTCGCCTTTGAAGGCGATAGTGAAGTGATCTGGTTTGAAGGCAACTACGCGGATTACGAAGCCGATCGCAAACGCCGCTTAGGCGATGACAGCGATCAACCGCATCGTATTCGCTATAAAAAGTTGGAACACTGAGTTTAAGTAAACAGCTTGTTGGGCTTTATTTCATTCAGCCCAACCTACAGTATTAATAAAATACATAGGTTGGTGCTGAGCAACGCGAAGCCCAACAATAATGTTGCAGAAACCTACGTTACTGCTGTTTTTCTGGCTTTGGCAACACCGATTAATCCAATCAATCCCGAACCAAACAACCAGACCGCCGCCGGCACCGGCACCGCAGAAATATCTACCTGTACTCCATAGCTCGAATAGGCTTCCTGAAAATAAGGTTCAGCGGCAACGACAATACGATAATCACCGGCTGTGAGCAGGGAATTAAAGCTTAAAATCTTTTCTTCAATACCGTAGCTTGCGGCAACACTATCACTATAAATGAGGTTCGCAGCAACAGCGCTGGTACCACTATAGAGAGAAATAGACGCGTCACCTGAACCGTAAAGAATATCTTCACCGTACAAATTTCCCGTTAAGGTAAATTGACTTGCCGTGCTTAAATTAAAGCTCACATCAAAATAAGACCAGGTAGAAGACCAGCCAAAATCTGAATATGCCGAGCCCGAACCACTGGCAGTAAAACTCGTCATACCCAAAGATGAAGTTTGTCCATAAGTACTGAAATCTGCAAAGGCGGCATCAGGGGTGGCAACGCTGCCGTAATATCCAGAGCCATCATCACCATCACTTTCGACCCGACGGTTGTCACCCAGGTACATCACCGCCGCAAATGCCTGGCTACTGGCACCCAGTGCACATAGCAGTACTAATGAACGTCTTTTCATGTTTAACAAAAATATTTTTTTATGATCATCCATCTGACTATCTCCTTACCCTTAAGTTGTTATATTTGCTATCTCCTTTAGTCCCAATCAGACATTCACAATAAACCGCATGCGTGCCCACCTAATTAGAACAATTCTAACAATACCAACCCTTTTAGAATAAATCCTCTAGCCGGTCACAAATCCACACAGGGAATTGGATATGCTAAGCAAAACAAACCTCAGGAGAGCCTCTCCCCCAAAGGCAGAGGGGGCTATGATGTAAATGATATGTAGGTTGGCGCTGAATGAAATGAAGCCCAACAACATAATGCCTCTACCCTCAAGAATGCCCATTTACAGACGCTATGGCGGGTAACAACCGCCGTGTCTACTTATGAACGAAAAAACCAACAACAATATATCGACCAATACCGCTGCACAGGAAGCTGTGGGCAAGCAATCACCCGTGCTGGTAATTGCCGGTTCCTCATTCAATCACGAACAAATGTTTGATAATCCCGCACACTATGATCCCAGCGATGAAAGTCTCGGTGATCACTGGTCAGTGCCGTGGGCCGATCTGATGATGGTTATGTTTGTACTCTTTGCCTCCCTGCTCACCGTCCAACTGACCCAGGAACAACAGAGAATTGAGTCACTGCCACCTGAGCCATTGGAAATTGAAAAGGCTATCGATAGCCCTGCGATGCCTTTGCCCAGCTTCGAGCCGCTGATGCGTATTAATGTCTTTGAACAAAGCCAGCAGGCGGTGAGGGATGCCAGGCTGGAAAATGTTGAGATCGTTTTACTTGCCGATCAATCGGTCAAAGTCAGTGTGCAGGGGCCAATGTTTTTTGAGTTAGGCAAGGCTGATCTTTTCCCTGAAGTCCGGGATTTTCTTGAACGCCTTGCAATTATTATTCGCCAGACCCCCTACCGGATCAATGTTATCGGTCACACCGACGATTACCCTATTTCAACCGAGCCCTTTCCCAGTAACTGGGAGTTATCACTGATTCGTGCCAGTCGTGTGGCCCGCTTCCTGTTACAACAGGGGCAGATCGATCCCGCACGCTTTACCGTGATGGGACGCTCTAAATATCAACCAGCGGTTCCTAATGACAGTGTAAATGCACGCGCGCAGAACCGACGAGTGGAAATTATTATTACTCGTGACATTCCAGTCGGAGAACACGCAGAAACGAGAGGAAACCTACCATGACCCGCAGCAACTGGCTGGCCGCATTTTGCTTCGCCGCCCTGTTCAGTGCCAGCTTCATGCTCAATGATGATCGTGATCTGTTCATTAATACACTGGGCTTGCTAATTGTGATTTCCGGCACCCTCGGTGCCCTTTTTCTCAGCTACCCCACAGGCAACATCATTGCCGCACTCAAAGTCTCACGCAATGCCTATCTCAGCCGCCTGCCCACCACCAATGAAATCGTCGATACCCTAATTTATCTTTCGGTACACTCAAGGCAAAAAGGTGTACTGGTATTAGAAAATGCCGAAGAGGAAACCAGTATCAGCTTCCTTAAACGTGCATTGGGGATGCTGGTGGACAATTTTTCCGTGGATGAACTGCGTGACATTCTTTACACCGAGATGTACTACTTCAAGCAACGGCGCAGCCAGCACGAACGTCTGTTTCGTCATGCCGCACGACTGGCTCCGGCTTTTGGCGTGGCCGGTAGTGTCATTGGCCTCATTACCATGCTCTCGGGAATTGGTAATCCGGAAGTGATTCTAAAAACGATTCCGGTGGCCCTGACCTCAACCCTCTACGGGATTGTCATCGGCAATTTTTTACTCATGCCCATGGCCGAAAATATCAGTGTAAAAACCAGCCGTGAATTAATGATACAAAAATTAATTACGGATGGCGTGATTGCCATTCGTCAGGAACAAAACTCCCAGCGTCTGCTGAAAAAACTGGAATCCTTCCTCACCCCCTCGGCACGCGAGGACAAGCAGCAAACCTTCGAGGAAATTCGCGAACGGGTTAGAAGTATGCGGCTCGACGAAGCCTGAGCCTGGCTTCATCGCCTACCGTAAGCGATGGATACTGTAGATACGGCTTCAACCGTATAAAAAAAATTCCTCTGTACGATTGAAATCGTAGCTACCGTTTTTAATGAACCGGCATATTTTCAATCGGCGCAGGAGGCTCTACTACAGGAAGGGTTTCAGGCTCAGAGGTAGCCGGAGCCGGGGTATAGGTCAAAATATCTTCTGAAATCACTTCGTTGGCACCATTGAGCACCGAAACCTTCCACTCACCGGTCCAGCCGGGAACAAAGCTTTTACTTGACCAAACGCGCCAGCGTGAGCCACCCACATTAAATTCAACTTCGGCCATGACTTCACCATTAAATTCCCAACGATGCTTGGCAGTTTGCCCGGACATATCCCGCAGCTCGGTATAATAAATAACCTTATCTGAAAGGCTGCTCAACTCTTTAATATTATCCGTTGGTTCACGCTCATCCACAGCCGTGGTAAACACTGAACGCACCACGCTGCCGCGTGAAAAACCACTCTGTTCCATAGCCATGGGTTCCGACATATTAGGTTCCGACATGTTTTTTTCCTGCAGAGCAGGATCGGCATCACCAGCCGGTTCCATTGTCACCTGTCCAGCCGTTGCATTATGCTCAGTCACATTATGCTCTTCCATCGGTGTCATGCCGCTCTCTGCCCATGACTGTACACTCAGCAGCATAGCCGTCACCGTAAGCCAAATTGATTTCTTGTTTAGTTTCATCATTCACTCCCTTCCTCAAATGAGGATTAATACGATTTGAAAACCCACAATCTAGCCCTGTCGCCGCTGATTTACAAACAATATTCTCATTTAATGGGTTAAGGGCAGGCGGCAAAATGCCCACATCGTGATCTCAATCACAAAGTCATATGTCTAAAATCAACACCAACCTTATCTATAATCAGGAATAAAATGCAGCTAAAGCAGATTTATAGTTTTACTCATGCACAGACTCAGGGATAATTGCTTTTTTACTTTGAGGTTTTGTTCATGCACAAGTTTCGTGGCACACCAGATTATGATCACAAACAGACTGACAGGACGGGCATTCTGATAGTCAATCTGGGAACCCCCGATGCAGCGGATGCTAAATCTATTCGCCGCTATCTGGCTGAGTTTCTCAGCGATCCCCGTGTGATCGAAATGCCACGCTGGTTATGGAAACTGATCCTGCACAGCGTCATCCTGCGTTTTCGTCCCGCCCACATTGCCCCCGCCTATCGTTCCATCTGGGGCAAGGATGGCTCCCCCCTGCTCAGTATCAGTCGGCAACAGGTCAAAGAATTAAACACACAAATCAGCGCAAAATTTAAACATCCCATCAAAATTGCGCTAGGTATGCGTTACGGCAATCCCTCCATCGCCCATGCCCTACGAGAGCTGCAGGCAGCCAATGTACAACGCCTGCTGGTGCTGCCGCTCTACCCGCAGTATTCAGCCACCACCACGGCCTCAACCTTTGATGCCGTTGCCCAGGAACTCATGCGCTGGCGCTGGATACCCTCATTGCGTATGTTGAACCAATATCACGATCACCCGGCCTACATTGAAACCCTGGCGCAAAGTGTAACAACATTCTGGCAAACACAGTCACAAGCTGAACTATTGCTGATTTCCTTTCACGGTCTACCCAAGCGTTATCTGCTCGCCGGTGATCCCTATCATTGCCATTGTCAGAAAACCGCACGCTTACTGGCAGAAAAACTGGGCTTAAATGAAAACCAGTGGCAGATCAGTTTTCAGTCACGGGTGGGCCGTGAAGAATGGCTCAAACCCTATACAGATGAAACGCTTAAAGCACTACCTGCAAAAGGAACGAAATCCGTGCAGGTGATCTGCCCCGGCTTTCCCACTGACTGTCTGGAAACACTGGAAGAAATCAACGTACAGAATCGAGACGGGTTCATCGAAGCCGGGGGGGAACAGTTTGATTATATCCCCGCACTGAATGATTCAGCTGAGCATATCCGTATGCTAGCTGAAATTATTGAAGAGCAGTGTTGCGACTGGGTGGGGATAGTGACGAGGGACGAGGGACGAGGGCCGGAATGATCACGATTTTTCTCGTCTTTCGTCTCCTGACTCTTATTCCTCTACTTCGAGGTGGAAATATAGTGTCGATTAAGTGTATGGATACCCGTTATCTGCACCGCAAAACCAGCCAGAAAGGTCAGCACCCGTAATAAGGGCAATGCAAAAGTAAAGCTAAGGTAGTGAGCTAAACGTACAAAGAAATAAATCATGCACGCCGCCGCTGTTGTGTTTGAATTTACCCCGCTAAGCTGAACAAGCAAAACCAGGGGCGCAAAAATAACTAAATTTTCAACCGCATTAACATGCGCCTGCATCATTCGTTTTGCCCAGGGTTTTTCTGTATCCGTATCACCGAAGCGATCCCAGAGCGCCGCAAGTATACCCTGCTCTAAGATTCTGTTTGCTATGTAAGGGATCCAGAGCAGAGATGTCATGATAACGCTTAATGTCAACCAGTATAATTCCAGTGATAATTCTGTATTTAGCATCATCCTCTCCTATACCTTTTTTTGTAAAACAATTGCTTGATAGTCCGCCAATAAGCCGGCCTGATCGATGGAACCATGATGATGCAGTTGTTGCCATTGCTGCTTTGTTTTCAGGTAAATTCTGGACGTGCGTATGGCAAGTTTTATTTCAGTCTCATCCAGTTTAAAATATCCTCGCTCATGACCTACCGCACAAAACATGCCTTCGGTTTGATGAATACTGAAATCATAAAACTCGACAAAGACTTCAGCTGGGCCGTTAAATATTTTTTCATATACTGGCTTTATTTCAGACCAGCTTCGTTTAATACCGCCAAGTGGATTCGACATAGAAGCATCTCCACTCTGTAACCAGTTATTTTCCATTTGTTCTAAATCCTGATTATTAAACGCATGGTAAAATTCGATTAATACATCTTGTGGATCGGATAAACCGGTAATGCATTCTGATCCATTAATTGCTTCATATTTTGACATAACATACCTCTTATTCTATTAGTTGTATATACAACCGTCTGGTAAAAAAAACCTACAATTTCGTTCCAGATTTTCGTAATTGAGCAACCAGCTCCAGCAAATCAGAACGGCCAATACTTTTAATAACTTTCTTATAAAGAAGATCGCCCTGTTCATTCAATTGAACTTCAAGTTTTTTTGCGGCTGCAGTGGGTTGAATGATCTGTTCACGGCCATTTTTAGTTCGTTTGAGATAACCCCGCTCCTGCAAATTATCAATGAACCGAGTCACGGTTGATTTTTCAAGCTTCAATTCTTCTGCAATTTCTTTTTGCGAAATAGAAGGCATTTCCAACACCAGCCGTAATAAATACGCATGCGCCGGTGAGAAACCCAACTCAGAAAAGGCCTGATCCCATATTTTATTCACCTTACGGGTCAGGGCATTAATATTAAAATATAGACACCGCTCAAACATGCTTTAAGATTAGCAGCAAACAGTTGTACATGCAACTGTTTGCTGCCATGAAATTAATTTAATCTCAACTCAATTAAACGAAGTGATTATTAAATAGAAGTAGGTTGGTGCTGATTGAAATGAAGCCCAACAGCCATACGACCGTTGGGCTTCGCCATTGAGATCATAGCTCAACACCCACAACCTACATTGATTCAGGCAATGCCGGGGTTATTCTTTACATTAAGAATCTTCGGCGTGTTCAGTTTGTTGATTTTTGCGACTTTTTCTTCACGCAGATATTCCGCCACCACATCCCAGATAGGTTTGCCCGGTGCTTTACTGCCTACTGTTGCCCAACCTGCAACGGTGTATTTTTTTGCAGCTTCAATCCGGGTACCATCATCTAGTTGCATATCGGTGATGCGCGTCCCCATGCTCTTTTTAGGATCGATGCTATAGTCCAGTCCGCCGAGGCGCACCATATCCCCTCCCTGTTGATAATAGGGATCAGGATTAAATAAATTATCGGCGACATCCTCGAGTATGTCTTTGATATCCTGTCCACGCATTTCACGCACATAAGTTTCAGGGTAAGTAATAGCAGTCTGATCCATGACATTTTCCATGGTGATCGTTTGTCCCGGAAGAATGGATGTGCCCCAGCGGAAGCCCGGTGAAAGTGCAATTTGTGCGCCGCCCACTTCACGCAACGCATCACAGATCACCTGATCAAAGGTGCCATTGAAATTTCCCCGGCGGTATAACAGGCTATCGGTTACGGCGAGTTCTTCGCGCAGAGTCTTGAGGTAGGGCTTACGCATTTCCTCAATGTAATTTGCCATTTCAACATCCGGTTCCAGCAAATTCGAGAACACGGGTAGTAACTTATAGTCAAAGCCCTGAACCTTGCCATTGCGAACATCAAACTGCATCACACCAAGGAACTTGCCATTCGAGCCAGCATTGGTAACCAGGGTTTTGCCACCCTTATTATTAACAATGGTCGGGGCTGGAACACCATCATGGGTATGACCACCAAAAATGGCATCAATGCCACTGACTCGCGAGGCCATTTTCAAATCCACGTCCATGCCATTGTGCGAGAGCACCACCACAACATCCGGTTTTTCTTTCGCCCGAAGATCATCGACCACTAACTGCATAGCATCATCGTTAATGCCAAAAGTCCAGTCAGGAATAAAGCGGCCTGGATTGGCAATCGGGGTATAAGGGAAGGCCTGGCCAATAATTGCGACACGAATGCCACCCGCCATTTCCTTAATAGTATAAGGTTTAAAGGCACGCTGGGAGTCTTCATCAAAACCGGCATAGTCGGCAAACTTGTAATCAAAGGCTGCATCATCTTTAACGAAAATGTTCTGGCCGATAAAGTCGCCTTTGAAGTCACGAATATTTTCCATCACTTCGGTATCTTGATAGGTGAACTCCCAGTGGCCGGTCATCACATCCACGCCGAGCAGATTACAGGCGCGAACCATATCTTTGCCGCGAGTCCAATAGGCCGTACCGGAACCCTGCCAGGTATCCCCGCCGTCCATAAGCAGGGTGTTGTCTGCACCCAGATCAGCACGCAGACGTTTTACCAAAGTCCGTAAATGTGCAAAGCCACCGACTTTGCCATAGGTTTTTGCCGCCTCGGAATAATCAAGATAGGTAAAAGCATGGGCTCCCAGGGAGCCAGGTTGAATACCAAAATGTTTAAGAAATTTATCGCCGACCAGATGCGGTGGCTGACCCAGAGCCTTGTTCAATCCAAGGTTGACACTGGGTTCACGGAAATAAATAGGCAGCAACTGAGCATGACAGTCAGTCATGTGCATCAGGGTCACATTACCAAACTTAGGTACGTGATAAGTATCACGCGGGGCCTTTGTGGTGGCGGTGCTCACACTGCCACTCTGCTTGCTTTCACAACCGGGTAACATGCCGGCGGCGGCGGCCATTCCCATCACCTGTATGAATTCACGGCGATTAATTGACATTCGATTCTCCTCTGTACTGCGCTATCTATATGTTATGAAACATTTTTTCATTCTGTCATCCAAACCGTATTGAAACAGTCGGGCGTAATCATAACAAAACCACCGGATCTTTCAGACCTCAGTAGCAATATTTCTGAAATATTCACGATTTTTAAGTTTAAAAATGAGAACGCTAGCCCATATTACCGTACGGGCACACTAAATTTATGTTCTCTGCAATAGACGGAACAACGGCCATTTTATTCCCTTTTCCCTACTAATATTCTGTCGAATACGGTAGCCCAGGAGTAAGAAGAGAATTCCCGCATAGAGAGTAGGCTCAAATAGATCCGCCTTTACCAGTAACAGAAAATGCAGTACCCCGAGTACCGCGATCAAATAGATCAGCCGGTGCAATTTTTTCCAGTTTCGCCCCAATCTTCGCATCATTCCTTTAGTCGAGGTTATCGCCAGAGGCAGTAGCAGGAAGAAGGCCAGCATACCCAGGGTAATAAAAGGCCGCTTGATGATATCAAGTACGATTTCTTCCCAGTCAAAAAATTGATCAAACCAGATGTAGGTCAGCAAATGCATACTGGCGTAGAAAAAAGTATATAAACCCAGCATGCGCCGATAAGCCAGTGGCCAGCCCTGTCCCAGTATTTCCCGAAGGGGGGACATCAATAGTGTTAAAAGCAGAAAACGTAAAGTCCACTCACCACTGTCCCGGGTCAGAACTTCAAAAGGATTTGCGCCCAGATCATCGTTAATAAAGCGATAGGCAAACAGGGCCAGAGGCAATAAGCAGGCTAACCAGATCAGGGGTTTAAGTTTTATAAAAATTTTTGTTTGATTCACAGATAAAGTACATCCATAACAAGAATGAGTATTCCACCGGTTAATAGCCAGTGGCTTCGGGTTACGACCATAAGGCCGGTTACTCCCTCTCCTGGCCTGGAAGAAAGAACAAAAAGTATTTACCGCAAAGGACGCAAAGGTACGCAAAGAAAAGATTGTTTTTTCCCGCATTTCCACGCTCCTGCGTAGAAATGCATACCCTGACTACCCAAAGTAAAGTATGGGTTAAGGCCGTAATATTGGCGGCAGTTAAAAATGTTTTTTTAAATCCATGCCACTATAAAGCGCAGCCACTTCATCTGCATAACCATTGAACATCAAAGTTTTGCGTTTGAGAAAATTACCCATGCGCCGCTCGCGCTTCTGACTCCAGCGCGGATGGGCGACAGTAGGATTAACATTGGAATAAAAGCCATACTCATTTTCATTGGCACGAGTCCATGAACTCACTGGCTCCTGTTCGGTAAAGCGAATTTTGACGATGGACTTGATGCTTTTAAAACCATATTTCCAGGGTACAACCAGACGCAAAGGCGCTCCGTTCTGGTTGGGCAGGGTTTCACCGTACAAACCCACGGCCAACAGCGTTAATGGATGCATGGCCTCATCCATTCGCAGGCCCTCTACGTAAGGCCAGTCCAGCACCAGCCGGCTCAGACCCGGCATCTCAGCGGGACGCGCCAGGGTAGTAAATTCAACATATTTTGCTTTTGATGTAGGTGCAAATTCTTTAAGCAAATCTGCCAGCGGAAAACCCACCCAGGGAATCACCATCGACCAGCCTTCAACGCAGCGCAGCCGATAAATCCGCTCTTCCAGTGGTCGGTTTTTTAAAATATCTTCGAGATTGAATACCCCGGTTTTCTCCGCTTCACCCTCTACGGTGACCGACCAGGGTCGCGTGGTCAGCTGATGCGCCAGTTTTGCCGGAGAATATTTATCTGTGCCAAATTCATAGTAATTATTATAAGCCGTAATTTTGCCAAGCTCAGTTAATTCTTCCTGGGTCGAATATGCCCTGTTTTTATTAAAAACCAGTTTCCCCTGATTTTTGGCAAAAGCTAAGCCCGGTAAAGAAATCGCGGCTCCCAATCCCAACAGCCCAGCCCCTTCGATAAATTTTCGACGTTGAAGGTAAACAGATTTATCCGTGATTTCAGAAGTTTTAATTCTACTCGATTCTTTAATTAACATGCTGGACTCCAAATTATACTCCCGACATTAGAACGCCTCTAAGATGCATTGCTAATGCTGTGACTCATTCTTTGCTCAGGAGTTCCCGGAAAATATATGGCTAAAACCGTACCGGCACGCTACGCGCAGTATTTGGGCTGGACGGTGATTTTTAAAATTTATTAACATCAGCCGCTGACCTTATAAGGCGGCTCCAATCCCACTCGATGTATTTTTATTAAATTTACTCCCCCCCTTACATTCCCTGTTTTTTGCGGTATGATTTGTGCACTAAAAATCAAACGGTTAAAGCCAACACTTAATGCAAGCTCCGTCTTCCGAGAAAACCATCAACCGCAAACTGGTACAAAAAACCAATAGCAATGGTGAAGTTCGCTGTTTTGAAATTTTCGATGATCACTATATTCGGGCAAAAAAAACCAATCTACTAGGCGAGCAAGCCTATACCCTGAAAATAAATATGTTTCAGCCCTGGCCGGTGCACCATCGTCAATTTTCCTGGCGCTGGATAATGAGCCTTATTTATTTTGTTACCACCTTACTCATTTATACCGGCTTTATGTTTTTTCACCCTGATGGAGAAATGCTGCAACGACTCCTGCCCTTTGTCATTGTTTTACTCCTGCTATCTCTTGGCTCGCTGCTTATGTTTATCTACCGCTCCCCCAATGTGATGGAATTTCGCAGCCGCTACGGCAACTGCACCTTATTGCACATCCTGCACAACAAACCGAATAAAAAAGAATGCCGTCAATTTACCGATGAATTAAAAACTCGAGTTCTACTCACATCACAAGATATCAATCTGGATAAAGTGCAGATGATGGCATTTGAACGAGAAGAATTAACCCGCTTATTTGAAGATGGCGTAATAGATAAGGAAAGTTATGAGGCTGCGATTAGTCGCATTGATAGCATAAATATCTAAGTCAGACTGGGGTTACTATTACTATACCCACCCCGCTTAAGCTAAACCTGGTTTAATATTTTCTGTTTAGCCATTTCTAACTGGCCCAATAAACCCAAACTAAAGAGCCACACAACAGTAGCAACGGTACGGCAGATATCTTTGGAGTCAAACTAAAGAATACTCTAATGCCAGTAAATCCTTATCCAGTCTTTATTTAATTCAACGATGAACCATGACCATTAGCATATGCTTACGCAGATAAAAAACGGGGCAAGCTTTGCCCCGTTTTTTATCATGCCATTTTCGTGTCAGGCGGCACTAGCCCGGCGTGAAGATTTACTAAAACGAAAACCTTCATTATCGGCATCAATCACAATCACATCACCGGCAAGGAATTTACCTGACAGAATTTCCTGCGCCAGACTATTTTCGATCTCCTGCTGAATCGCACGCTTCAGTGGTCGTGCACCATAGACAGGATCGAATCCAGCATCGGCAATTCTATCCAGTGCCGCATCGGTAATATCAATGTCCATCTGCCGCTCACGCAATCTTGCCTGTAAAAAATCAAATTGAATCGAGGCAATCGAGCGAATTTGTTCTTTATCAAGCGGATGGAAAACGACTAGCTCATCGACCCGGTTAATAAATTCAGGCCGAAAATGCTGGCCGACAATATCCATCACTGCAGACTTCATGGCTTCGTAATTATCTTCACCACTCATTTCCTGAATCTGTTGTGAACCAAGATTCGAAGTCATCACGATCACCGTGTTACGAAAATCAACGGTACGACCCTGGCCATCGGTCAAACGGCCATCATCCAGTACCTGCAATAAAATATTAAAAACATCGGGATGCGCTTTTTCCACTTCATCAAGCAAAATCACCGAGTAAGGCTTACGCCGTACGGCTTCGGTCAAATAGCCGCCTTCCTCATAACCCACATAACCGGGAGGTGCGCCAACTAAACGGGCAACCGAATGTTTTTCCATGAACTCAGACATGTCGATACGCACCATCGCCTCTTCAGTATCAAACAGGAACTCAGCCAGCGCCTTGGTTAATTCGGTTTTACCTACGCCGGTTGGTCCGAGAAACAGGAACGAGCCATTGGGACGGCTGGGATCAGACAATCCCGCCCGTGAACGACGAATTGCATTCGAAACGGCTTTAACAGATTCATCCTGTCCGACCACACGCGTATGCAAAGCATCTTCCATACGCAGTAATTTATCCCGCTCACCTTCAAGCATTTTTGAAACAGGAATGCCGGTCCACTTCGACACCACCTCGGCAATTTCTTCTTCGCCAACCGCACTGCGCAATAAGGTGGTTTCCTGCATTTCAGCCTGTGCGGCCATGTCTAACTGTTTTTCCAGATCAGGGATCCGGCCATATTGCAGTTCTGACATGCGCGCAAGATCACCTGCACGGCGTGAAGTTTCTAATTCCAACCGTGCCCGTTCCAGTTCTTCTTTAATATGCTGGCTGCCCTGCACCGCCGCTTTTTCAGTGTTCCATATTTCTTCAAGTTCGCTGTACTCACGCTCCATCGTAGCGATTTCTTCTTTCAGTTTTTTCAAGCGCTGTTGAGAAGCTTTATCGCTCTCTTTTTTAAGTGCTTCACACTCGATTTTTAACTGAATTAATTTTCTGTCCAGTTTATCCATTGATTCCGGTTTAGAATCAATTTCCATACGAATCCGTGAAGCCGCTTCGTCAATCAAGTCAATTGCCTTATCCGGCAACTGCCGATCAGAAATATAACGGTGCGATAGCATTGCAGCTGAAACAATTGCCGGATCGGTGATATCCACGCCATGATGAACTTCGTATTTTCCTTTCAAACCACGCAGAATGGCAATGGTATCTTCCACGCTCGGCTCGGTTACCAGCACTTTCTGAAAACGCCGCTCCAGTGCCGCATCCTTTTCGATGTACTGTCGATACTCATCCAGCGTGGTCGCACCAATGCAATGCAGTTCACCCCGAGCTAATGCCGGTTTAAGCATATTACCAGCATCCATTGCACCTTCAGCCTTGCCCGCACCGACCATGGTATGAATTTCGTCGATGAATAAAATAACCTGACCTTCCTGTTTGGAAAGATCCGTCAACACGGCTTTTAAACGCTCTTCAAAATCACCACGATACTTGGCACCGGCGAGCAATGATCCCATATCCAGCGACAACACCCGTTTATGCTTCATGCCTTCGGGCACTTCGCCATTAATAATACGCTGCGCCAGACCTTCAATAATAGCGGTCTTGCCCACACCCGGTTCACCGATTAACACCGGATTATTTTTAGTGCGACGTTGTAGCACCTGAATCGCACGGCGAATTTCATCATCGCGACCGATTACCGGATCAAGTTTCCCTTGCTCAGCACGTTCAGTTAAATCAATGGTATATTTTTCCAGCGCCTGACGTTGCTCTTCAGCATTCACGTCATTCACATTCTGGCCGCCTCGAATATTTTCAATGGCTTTTTCAATCGCAGTTTTTATTGCACCGGCTTTACGCAGAATATCACCCAGCGTGCCTTTATCATCCATTGCCGCAAGTACAAATAGTTCACTGGAAATAAACTGATCATTGCGCGTCTGCGCTAACTTGTCCGCCAGATTCAGCAACCGAGAAAGATCATTCGAAATATGCACATCACCGGTGGCTTCACCAATCTGTGGCAAACGCTCTAATGCCTCGCCCAGTTGTGAGCGTAGTAAGTTGAGATTGACATCCGACTGAGTCAACAAATGATAAATACTGCTGCCTTCCTGATCCAGCATGGCGCTCATTAAATGCAGCGGCTCAATCATCGAGTGATCACGGCCCACGGCAAGACTCTGAGCGTCAGCAATGGCCAGTTGAAATTTGCTAGTAAGTTTGTCCATTCTCATAATGGGTTCCCCTGAAGATAAATCTAAATTCTATAAACTAAATGGGGGCTTTATATGTGGATTCAAGGTACTAAGCTAGCATTGATCTGCCGCGTGCCTCGATAAGGATAAAGTTGATCCAGTGCCACACTGTAACCGGCTTTTTGCACAATGCGAATATGCTCGCGGCGAAACTCGCGCGCATTGTGTAGCCCACAGGAATGTGCCAGCACGTTAACTTCGTGGTTGACCCAGTGGGCATACTCCGCCACCCGTTTTGCCTTTACCGGCACTACCAGTCCACGTTGTCGCCATTTATTATGCGTGGTGATTCCCGTTGGGCAAGTGTCTTTATGACATTGCAGTGACTGCACACAGCCCAGTGAAAACATAAAACCACGCGCACTAACCACAAAATCTGCCCCCACACACAACGCCCAGGCAACCTTGGCAGAATGCACCAACTGACCTGAGGCAACAACTCGAATACGCTCTTTTAAACCATAAGCCATCAATGCATCGACTAAAATAGGCAGTGCTTCTGTGATCGGCAGACCAACATGATCGGCTAATAACTGCGGTGCCGCGCCGGTACCCCCTTCCCCCCCATCCACGGTAATAAAATCTGGTGCACATTCAATACCCCGACGTAAAATAGTTTCACATAAATCTTCGGGAAAGGATTCCGAACCAACCACCGTTTTAATGCCTACCGGGCGACCCGTTACTTCTCGTACCCGGACAATCATATCCAGTAGATCATCAGAATTTTTTATTTCCTTATGCCGGTTTGGACTACTTGATATTTTACCCACCGGGATGCCGCGAATTTTTGCAATTTCTGCCGTTACTTTACCCGCAGGCAGCACTCCGCCTCGACCGGGTTTGGCTCCCTGAGATAATTTAATTTCAAAAGCTTTTACATGCGCAGCAATATTAATAAGTTTTTCATCACTGAGATTACCATCCAGATCACGCACACCATATTTTGCCGTACCAATCTGATAAATAAGATCGCAACCACTGCTCTGGTGCCAGGGTGACATGCCACCCTCACCGGTATTCATCCAGATCCCGGCTTGCTGGGCACCACCCGCCAGGGCCTGCACCGCCGGACGCGATAAGGCACCATAACTCATACCTGAAATATTAAACATGGAGCGGGCATGAAAGGGATTTTCACAATCAGCTCCAATAATCAACGAGGGGGAATCGGTAAATTCTTCCTCCAGTAACGGGTAGGAAGCATTCACAAACAGGATCGAACCGGTCTGTCTTAAATCATTGGTAGAACCAAAACCCAGCAGGCCACCCAGGCCTTTTGCGGTTTTATACACCCAGGCCCGGGTAGCACGATTAAAGGGTAATTCTTCACGATCATTTGCAAAAAAATACTGACGAAAATATCCACCCAGGGTTTCAAGCTGGTAACGCAGACGCCCAATCAGGGGGTAATTGTGACGAATGGCATGGGTTTTCTGAGTTAGATCCTGAATCAGCATCCCTAGTAACAATAGGAATATTCCACCACCGATTATCCAGAGGACAGTGTGTTCCTGAAACTCCATCATGCCTGACTCCTTTTTACTTTAACTATCCGACTCTCATCTATTATCATTCTATATCGTCATCTAGTAAATTTTATTTAATAAAATCAGTATTGTAGATAATTTAAGCACAGATATTTTAGTCTTGGCTGAGTAGCCTCTGAATTCTGAGGGATCCCAGCAAAATAACGATCAAAAACAGGTTGAATTACCATTTCGTTTATTCACCCTGACTCCCTTTTCTCCAAAGTGCGGCCAGTTGCTCAAGGCATACGGGTTGTCCCAGTAGCGCACAATCCATCGGCGGAAAAGTCTGCAGTTGTGCATGAGCACGTTTTATAACTGCGGTGATGACATGCCCCTCTGCTGCTGTGCCACTAACTTTAACCGGATACACCCGAGCCTGACTCAGCTCGGCCAATACTGCCACACCGCGTTTTAAACGTTTAGGCGGATGACTAGAAAGGTGCATGCCACCTTCTGGGAAAATACCCACCACCTCACCTTGATGCAAGGCCGCCAATGCCGCACGAAAAGCCTTTTCTGGTTTGCCGCTACGTTCAACCGGGATACAGCCTCCGGCACGAAACAGCCAACGCAAGCCAAAGCGTTCATATTCTTCCCGTGCAATCATAAACCGCACCGGACGCTGGCAGGCTGCAATCAGCATTAAAGGGTCAAGACCAGAAACATGATTACCGGCTAGCAAGGCCGCACCCTGCTCAGGAAGTTCAACCGGCATGTGCTGATAACGATGATAGTATTTAAGAAACAAACGCAACCAACCGTCAATCACATTCACCCAGGGCTTACCCCAGTCAGCCTCATTGGCACGCAAGCCAAGCCAGATCAGAAAGGAAAAAATAATGCTAACCGTTATTATTGATAACACCATGTTAGGGACTCAGTAAGAAAAATTTAACCGCAGAGAACGCAGAGAAAAACAAAAAATTATTAGCGCTGAAATACAGATTTTTTACCTTAATATTTTTTTCTCTGCGTACCTTTGCGACCTCTGCGGTGAAAAGCTTTTTTTCTAAATTTTTATTGATAGATCTTGCGCGCAAACAAATCATTACGCCGACTCACCAGCCTGTCCAGAAACAGCAGGCCGTCGAGGTGATCGATTTCGTGTTGTACCGCACGCGCTTCAAAACCTTCCATGTCATATTCATGAACATCACCCTTTTCATCATAGGCCTGTAGTTTAATATTTTTCGCACGAATCACGTTGCCGGTAAAGTCCGGCACCGACATACAGCCTTCGCGGCCTTTGGCCATGCCTTCCCATTCCAGTATTTCGGGATTAATTAATACCAGCCGACCGTGTTGTTTAATTTTTGGTTTACTGGAAACATCAACAATGACAATGCGTTGCAAACAACCAACCTGCGGTGCGGCAATACCCACGCCACCGGGACCAGCACGCATAGTTTCTTCCAGATCGGCAATAAAGTCCTGTAAGGCCGCATCAAACTCATTCACTTCAAGTGCAATTTCTTTCAGGCCCACTGAAGGGTATTTTAATATTTCCAGTACCGCCATTGCTCAGCCAACCATAATCTCAATAGCTTCAAGGTTTATCTCAATGCCATCCTGCTTAACAATTTCCAGTGCAGATTCCAATGCGGGTATCCCTTCCTCTGCATGGCCTTCAATCGTCATAATATAAACAGGTTCGGCTTCGGTGCCGGCCACATCGGACTCTAAATCAAGAATATGCAAACCGGCTTCAGCCAGCACCCCGGTCACTTTGGCAACGATCCCGGCCCGATCAGCACCGTAAACACAGATACGCACATCCGGCTGACGGTGATCATGTAACTTGCCCTGTATATGATCGAGATGTACATGTAACGACAATGACTCGGCCACCCCATCAACCAGCTCATGCAGAGCATGCAGGCTACCGGCAAATTGCACCATCAACATGGTGCTAAAATCCCCCCCCAGACGCATCATTGAGGCTTCACCCAGGTTTGCACCGCCTTCAAACAATGCCGAGGTAATATGCGCCACGATACCCGGACGATCTTTACCTACCAGAGTCAGCATATACCAGTGACTTTTGTTGCTCATGTCTGTCTCCATATCACTCTTCAATACAATTTCTATCTATCTATGATTAATGACGTAGATTGGTGCTGAGCCATGTTCTTTATGGGGAAGCCCAACAATAGTTCAAATCAGCCTGTTGGGCTTCATTTCATTCAACCCAAGCTACATAAAAAAGGTATTGAATCGTTACACCAGCGTCATTAATGCAGGGTTGAATGCGCCCAGTAAATTACCCCAACCCCCAGCAGAATTAAACTCAGCTGCTGAATGGTGGCAGAAAAATGTGTCCGCTTATGCAGTCCCGGTATCAAATCAGCCACCGCAACATAGATAAAACTGGATGCGGCAATGGCTAGTACATAGGGCAGTAAAAACTGTGCATCTTCAAAACTATAATAAGCTACCACCGCTCCGACTATCGTGGCCAGGCTGGAAATAATATTAAATATCAGTGCCCGTCTTCGAGAAAAACCACTGTGCAACAGCACCGCAAAATCACCGACCTCCTGTGGAATTTCGTGTGCTGCCACCGCTAAACTGGTGACCACGCCCAGATGAAAATCAGTTAAAAATGCCGAGGCAATTAATACCCCATCGACCAGATTATGTAAGCCATCCCCCACCAGAATCAAAATTCCGGGTGCCATCTCAGTTTTTGAAGCCTCATTAGGACCATGAGCTTCACAATCATGAGCATGACAATGCCGCCAGAGCACCAACTTTTCCAGGGTGAAAAAGCTGAGAATGCCCAGCAGCACAGTCAAACCCAGACTATGCAGATCCTCCCCCAGATTCATCGCATGCGGCAATAAAGCCAGAAAAGCAGCGCCCAGCAACGCGCCAATCGCAAAACTTACCAAATGCGGCAACAGACGCTGACGTGGGGAATCCGGCAATAACAAATATACCGATGCCGCCAATACACTCAACACACCGCCGAGCAAGCTGAAGATAATGATCCAGACAAGTAAACTCATAAATTAAAGATGCTCATATATTTTTATTTTACCGCAAAGGACGCAAAGGACGCAGAGGAACAACTAAAAATATCTAGTTACCATGCTCCTGCATGGCAACCAGGATTATCTGGCTTTTTTCGACCAACTTCCTTCGACTTCGCTCAGGACGAACGGTGTGTTTTTTGAACGGTTTACCATCATATCCGTTCGCCCTGAGCGAAGTCGAAGGGTTGTATTTCTGGTTTATACGTAAAAACCAGATGCCTATTTTTTAACATAACAGGCTTTTCTCTGCGAACCTTTGCGTCCTCTGCGGTAAAAAATTTTTTTTCAAAACGCTATTCGATTCCCAGTTTCTTGATTCGATAACGCAACGCACGAAAAGAAATTCCCAGCAACTTTGCCGCCGCCGTCTTGTTATAGCGGGTCTGCTCCAGCGCCTTCACAATGGCATCCCGCTCCTGATCATTGAGGGCGGGATCAAGCCCCTGTTTTAAATTATGTAGACTATCAGACTGCTCGATCACCACGGTGTCATTAAAATCCAGATTTGGTTTGGGTAACTGTAATTCATCAACCTGAATGAGTTTACCATCACACAGGGTCACCGCCCGCTCCAGGATATTTTCCAGCTCACGTACATTACCGGGGAAGCGATACGCCTGCAAAGCCTGTAATGCGGGCTTGCTAATTCGCAGCGGTGCGCTACCCCAATTGCTGGCAATTTTACGCAAAAGATGTTCCACCAGAATGGGTATATCTTCACTACGCTGGTACAGCCAGGGCATGGGTAGCTCAATCACATTAATGCGGTAATAGAGATCCTGTCGGAAATTACCAGACTCAACCATCTGCGCCAGATCCCTGTGTGTGGCACTAAGAACACGAACATTAACAGAAACTTCGGCCTGCATACCCACCGGCCGCACCGCCATTTCCTGAATTGCACGGAGTAATTTAACCTGCATATTTAAGGGTAGATCCGCCACTTCATCGAGAAACAGCGTGCCGCCATCTGCGGCCTGAAACAGACCCTTTTTGTCGCTGGCCGCACCGGTAAAACTGCCTTTCTTATGGCCGAAAAATTCACTTTCCATCAGCTCAGGAGGGATCGCGCCACAATTCACCGGAACGAAAGCCTGCTCAGCTCGCGGCCCCTGCTCATGAATTAAACGAGCCGCCAACTCCTTGCCCGCCCCCGAGGGGCCGCTAATATAAACCGGCGCCTGGGAGCGAGCTAACTTACTAATGGTTTTCCGGGTCTTGTCCATCAAGACTGAATTCCCAAGCAAAATAGACTGAACAACTCCCTGTACCGGCTTGGGTTTTTCTGCCAGCTTCAACGCACTGTTCACCAGTGAGCGTAAAATTTTTAAATCAACCGGCTTGGAAATAAAATCAAATGCACCGGCCTTGAGGGCTTCAATCGCCGTTTCCATATTGCCGTGCGCAGTAATCATCGCCACTGGCACCTGCGGCGCAACCTCATGAATATGACGCACAAAGTCAATCCCGTCGCCATCCGGAAGACGCATATCCGAAAGACAAAGATTGAAATCCTCAGCCGCCAATAATTTGCGTGCCTCATTCAAGTTTTCCGCGCAGCGACAATTTACGCCCATACGTGAGAGTGTGATCTCCAATAACTCAATAATGTCAGGCTCATCATCAATAATTAAAGCCAGATAATCTTTACTCAAGGTGGAATCCTATTAATTTTTACTTAACTCATATGTCGGCGCGGATCCTGAAAACTGATGCGAAAACAGCTGCCACCGGTCGCCATCGGTATATATTTCACATTGGCCTGATTGCACTCCGCCAGTTCGCGGGAAATATACAGCCCCAGTCCAGAGCCTATATTCGAGGTGGTATAAAAAGGTTCAAAAATATGCTCAAGTATATCGGCAGGAATACCCGTACCATGATCAATCACATCCAGAAACGAACGCTGCCGATCATGCACCATGCCTCCGCGTAATTCCACCCGCGGGCTACCCCGATAACCCTGACTGTGACGTAAACCGTTTTCACACAGGTTGGTCAGGATCTGCTGTAAATGCGTGGTATCAAAACGTATTTCAATATCCGCTGGATGCACTTCAATTTTTACCTGCTCCTTCTCATCCGCATGCACAATCATAAAATCCTGCAAAAAACGTTGCAGAAAATCCCGTAACTTAAACACTTCTGGGTGGGAATTATCCCGCCGTCCCAGTTGCATAATGCTTTCGATAATGGTGTTCATGCGCTGCGACTGATCGCTGATGATCCGGGTCAGTCGTAGATCATGTTTATCAAGATTAGGCGACTCATCCAGCAACTGGCCAGCATGACTGATCGCCCCCAGCGGATTGCGAATTTCATGGGCGATACTCGCGGTGAGCCGTCCCAGCGAAGCCAGCTGTAATTGCTGCGCCCGCTGCGCCACCGAGGAGGCATCTTCAAGAAATATCAGCACCCCGCTATTTTTATCCTGGCCGATACGGGCAAAGCGCGGCACGATATGATGGTATTCCGTACTCGGCGAAAACCCCTCAATTTTTATCTCCGGATGCGCCAGCCATTTATGAAATACCTCGGCCAGTGAAGAGGAAATTGTATCCAGTGCCGGATCGCGGGCAACCGAGGGCATGCCAAACATATGCCAGGCCGACTCGTTCATCAGCCGCACCTGCTCGCTATAATCAATCACCACAATTCCCGTCTGCATGCGCTGAATCACATGCTCGGTCAGCTCCGCCATATTTGCCAGATCCACACTACGCCGGGTGGCCAGTGCTTCACTTTCACGAATGCGCCGGGCAAAGACATGAGCAACAATTGCCGTGGTAAATAAGGTCAAGCCGAGAATGCCCGCCTGGGTATAACTATTATTCTGCATGCCTTCCACAACCCGCCCGTAAGCGACTTCAAACAGAATCAGCAACGACGCTATCGAGGCTAAAAATAGCGCCTGTCGTCGTCCCCCCACCAGAATACTGCCGCCCGCAATCACGATGATCAGCAAGGTGCCAAGACCACTACTGACCCCGCCACTGGCATGCATCAGAATCACCGTGGCAAAAATATCAATGCTGATATGCAGATAAATTTGAGTATAAAAACCCGGCCATTGCCAACGGAGTAATAAAATGAAAATTCCAGAAAAAAATAGATAGGCCAAAGAGGTAACAAAAAACAGCTGGGGATCGTGGCTGGCCAACGGATGAAATTGCAGGCCAAATATAAGGGTAAGCGTAAAAAAGGTGGCAATCAGCAGGCGATATTTATTCAGGAATTCCAGTGGTCGCCAGGTATATTCCAGGCTCCCTTTGCCCACACTGGGTTTGAGCTGATTAAGTGGATTAGCCATACTCAGCCTGGTGGGTTATGACGATTCTGCAAGTTTTTTATGTTTGTCTGAACAATAATATTTATCTTGCGCCTGTATAGCTTCCTGCTGCGGAATATGCAAACCACAGTGAGCACAACTCACCATGGTCTCGATGCGTGAGGATCCTGCCTGTTTTTTAAAATTCTTTTTTTGGTCCAGTGTCGCTAGCCAGCGACGGGTCAGGCTATACACCAGCCAGACAATAACAAGAATAACAACGAGACGAATTAGACCCATAGATTTTTACCAGAAAATTTATTATACAAGGAGAAAGATACAAGAAGCCGTGACAAAGATACAGGGCTAAAAAATTTTGTATCTTTCCTCTTCCCCTTTTTTACTCCACAATACAGCCATTCCAGCAAACTGAATCTGACATCACCAACATCCGGTCACGAAAATGAACCTACACGAATATCAGTCACAGCAGCTATTCCACGATTACGGCATCCCTGTTCCCGAAAGCCGGATCGTGGCCAGTGCCGATGAAGCCCTTGCCGCCGCAACCGCACTGGGCAGTACCCGCTGGGTGGTCAAAGCACAGGTTCACGCCGGTGGACGCGGCAAAGGCGGGGGGGTCAAAATGCTGGATAATATAGATGAACTGCATGATTACGCCAACAGCCTGCTCGGTTCACGACTGGTCACGCCGCAAACCGATGCCAAGGGGCAGCCCGTTAATCACCTGATGATCGTTTCTCCCTGCGACATCGAGCGGGAACTGTATCTGGGCATGCTGGTGGATCGCGCTCGTTCACGCATCGTTTTCATGGCTTCCACCGAAGGCGGCATGGATATCGAGGAAATTGCCCGCAGCCAACCGGAAAAGATTCACACGGTTTTTATTCATCCAGCTGTGGGTCTGATGCCTTACCAGTCCCGCCGTCTGGCCTACGCCCTGGATCTTGGCGCACAAGCTAAGGCCTTTCATCAAATCATGGCCGGACTCTACCGCCTGTTTACCGAGAAAGATCTGAGCCTGCTGGAAATTAATCCACTGGTATTAAGTCAACAGGGCGAACTGCTGGCACTGGATGCCAAAATCAATATTGACGATACCGCACTCTACCGGCATGCCGATCTCACGACCATGCGCGATGTTTCACAGGAAGATGAAAAGGAAGCACGCGCAGCCGAACACGGATTGAACTACGTCAGTCTTGAGGGCAACATCGGCTGCATGGTCAATGGGGCAGGACTGGCCATGGCAACTATGGACTTAATTAAACTGCGTGGTGGCCAACCGGCCAACTTCCTCGATGTCGGCGGTGGCACCACGACAGAAAAAGTCGCCGAAGCCTTTAAAATAATAATTTCTGATCCCCAGGTAAACGGCATTTTGGTCAACATCTTCGGCGGCATCGTGCGCTGTGATCTGATTGCCGAGGGCATTATTCAGGCGGTAAAAGAAGTCCAGCTTGCGATTCCCGTGGTGGTTCGACTCGAAGGCACTAACGCCGAAGCCGGACTTAAATTACTGGCGCAAAGCGGGCTTGCCATTAGCGCAGCAGAAAGCCTCGATGAGGCCGCACGCAAAATTATAGCGGCGGCGGACGACATGCAGAAGGAGAAAAACTAATGGCTATTCTGGTAAATAAAAACACTAAGGTCATCTGCCAGGGTTTCACCGGCAAGCAGGGTAGCTTTCACTCTGAGCAAGCCATCGCCTACGGTACCCAATTCGTCGGCGGCGTGACTCCCGGTAAAGGCGGGCAGATCCATCTCGAGCGGCCAGTATTCAATACCGTGGCCGAGGCCGTGGCCGAAACCGCCGCCGATGCCAGCATGATCTATGTACCCGCCGCCTTTGCGGCCGATGCCATTCTCGAAGCCGCCGAGGCTGGTATCAAACTCATCGCCTGCATCACCGAAGGTATTCCGGTACAGGATATGCTCAAGGTAAAAGCCGCACTGGCAAACAGCGATGTCCATCTCATCGGCCCCAACTGCCCCGGCATCATCACCCCCGGTGAATGCAAAATCGGCATCATGCCCGGTAGTATTCATCAGCCCGGCCGCATCGGTATCGTTTCCCGCTCGGGTACGCTGACCTATGAGGCCGTGCATCAAACCACCATCACCGGACTCGGACAAAGCACCTGCATCGGCATCGGGGGTGATCCCATTCATGGACTGGAATTTATCGACTGCCTGCGCCTGTTTGAAGCCGATCCACAAACCCAGGGCATTATTATGGTCGGCGAGATCGGCGGCAGCGCCGAAGAGGAAGCGGCCGAATTTATTCATAATGAAGTCAGCAAACCGGTAGTGGCCTATATCGCCGGTGTTACAGCACCCGCCGGTAAACGCATGGGTCACGCCGGTGCGATTATTGCCGGAGGCAAAGGCACTGCGGAAAGCAAATTCGCCGCCCTCGAAGCCGCTGGCGTCAGCGTCACCCGCTCACCGGCTGAAATGGGCAGTACCTTGCAGGCTTTGTTAGAAAATTGAGCATCTAATTTATACTGACAAAAAAATATTTAACCGCAGAGGACGCAGAGGAAACCCAAAGCATAAAGACTGCCGGGTGCCTTGTACTGTGTGGCTAGTATGGCATCAAAATCCTCTGTGAACTTTTGCGTCCTCTGCGGTGAGTAAAAATCTATTATGTTGAAAAATGAACTCTACTAGCAATCCCACTTCCCTATGTATCGCCGTCGCCCAGCTTAATCTGCTGGTGGGTGATATCGATGGCAATACCGCCGCCATTATTGAGGCGGCAATTCAGGCTCGGGATGAGCTCGGGTCACAGGCCATCGTCTTTCCGGAACTGGCGCTGTGCGGTTATCCACCGGAAGATCTGCTCCTGCGCCCAGGCATGTATGAGCGCATTAATGCCGCATTAAAACGTCTGCAAACTGATGTTCAGGGCATTCATCTCATCGTCGGCTTTCCTGAAAAAACCTCGACGGGAATTTACAATGCCGCCGCCGTTATCGCCGCTGGGGAAATCATTAAAATCGCGCGCAAACAACATTTGCCAAACTATAGTGTGTTTGATGAAAAGCGTTACTTCACTTCGGCAAATGAACCCTGCGTGGTTAATATTCAGGGCATTAGTATTGGTATCAGTATTTGCGAAGACATCTGGTATGCCGAACCGGCTACACAATTACAGGCCGATGGCGCGCAGTTGATCATCAATATTAATGCCTCCCCCTTCTATAAAGGCAAGGCTCAGGAACGTCAGCATATTATTCGTCAACGCATCAGTGAAAATAATATTCCAGTTATTTATGCCAATCTGGTGGGAGGTCAGGATGAACTGATCTTCGATGGCGCATCCTTTGTCATGACCGCAGAGGGTCAGCTCTGCCAGCAGATGCCCGCCTTTACAGCCGGTATTTTTGCACAGACATTTGAGTTTGATGGCAACGGTCTTACTCCCTGTATCGTTCCCGAAAGTATGGAGAATGAACCACAACCCGAAGCTCTGATCTATCAAGCACTGGTATTGGGCGTGCATGACTTTGTCCGTAAAAATGGATTTCGCCAAGTGATCATCGGTCTTTCCGGGGGCATAGACTCAGCCCTGACTCTGGCCATTGCCGTGGACGCACTGGGCGCGAAAAACGTCGAAGTGGTGATGATGCCCTCGCGCTATACCGCCGACATGAGTGTTGACGATGCGGCTGAACAGGCGCGAACCATGAAGGTCAAACACAACGTGTTACCGATTGAACCGGTCTTCAATACCTTTCTCGACATCCTGAAAGATGAGTTTGCGGATCGCCCGCGAGATACCACCGAAGAAAATATTCAGGCGCGCTGTCGCGGTGTTCTACTCATGGCCATTTCCAATAAAAAGGGCAAAATGCTGCTCACCACCGGAAATAAAAGCGAAATGGCGGTGGGCTATGCCACCCTCTACGGTGATATGGCCGGTGGCTATGACGTGCTCAAGGACGTACCCAAAACCCTGGTCTATCAACTCTCCCGCTACCGCAATCAACTTGGTGCGGTAATTCCACAACGCGTCATTGACCGTCCGCCCTCGGCCGAGCTGGCCCCGGATCAGAAAGACAGTGACAGCCTGCCCGACTACGCTATTCTCGATGCTATTCTTGAGCGTTACGTCGAGCTGGATCAGGGGCTGGAAGATATTGTAGCCGCTGGCTTTGAGCGGGAAACAGTGGTGCGGGTGCTGCGCCTGGTGGATCTAAATGAGTACAAGCGCCGTCAGGCGGCACCGGGAATTCGCATCAGTCCACGTGCCTTTGGCCGCGACCGCCGCTACCCGATCACTTCCGGCTATGGCCGCAACCGCACATAATCACAGGATCTTGTTGAAAATTAACAAAAAATAGACAATCATGACGCAGCTAAGCAATGCACACATAAAAAGAGAAGGATGAGCAAATGAAAAAAATTGAGGCGATCATCAAACCTTTCCGGCTGGACGACGTACGTCAGGCGCTCTCCGGCATTGGCATCACCGGCATGACCGCAAGTGAAGTCAAAGGTTTTGGTCGGCAAAAAGGGCATACTGAACTCTATCGCGGTGCCGAGTATGTCATCGACTTTTTACCCAAGGTGAAAGTGGAAATCGTAGTTGCCGCCAGCATGGTTGATCAATGTATCGAAGCCATCACCACGGCGGCTCGTACGGGCAAAATTGGTGACGGCAAAATTTTTGTCAGCACGGTAGAGCGCATCGTCCGCATTCGCACCGGCGAGGAAGGGGAAGAAGCGATTTAAGGTAAGCAGGTTGGTGCTGAATGAAATGAAGCCCAACGGAATATCAGACCCCGTTGTTGGGCTTCATTTCATTCAGCACCAACCTACGCTAACGATGAAATAATATTATCTTTCACGTCCCTGATAATCCGGATAATTCATATCCAGCACCCGCTGTGAATCATCGGCCAGCTGGTGCAAACCTAACTTCGTGTACGAATTCACCATAATCGACAGGGCCTCGGCCACCACCGGTGTACCCTGGTAATGTTTCACCACATGTTGAGCACGATTGGCGGCAGCAACAAAGGCATAACGTCGAACATAATAATTCGCCACATGTATTTCATATTGGGCCAGACTCTCACGCAGCCGGTGCATACGATGAATGGCGTCCCGTGTATAACGACTATCCGGAAAACGGCTCACCAGCTCGGAAAAATAACGAAAAGCTTCGCGCATGGACTTGGGATCACGCTCGGTTAAATCCTGGCTAAACCAGCGCGCCATAAAGGATTGCTCCCCGTCAAAACGTGCCAGCCCACGCAGATAATAGGCATAATCGGCACTGCGGTGATCCGGATGTAGCTTGATAAAGCGTTCCGCCGCCAGAATCGCCGATTCGTATTCCTGTGATTTATAATAAGTGTAGGCCACTTCCAGCTGCGCCTGCTCCGCATAGGGGCCATAGGGAAAGCGCGACTCCAGTCGCTCGTAATACTCGATGGCGGTCTCGTATTCACCTTCATCCAGATATTCACGGGCATCGCGGTAGACCTCCTCCACTGTCAGGCCTTCAGTGGGATCTTCGTCATCCACCGTGGCACAGGCGGACAAAAACAAAAAGAATATAAAAATAGGGAAAAGACGTAACATGGTATTCCAGAGGCTGTAATAAATGAAAAGCGGTGTTAATTGAGAGTATACCGCTGATAGCCGCTATAATGAACGTTTGTAACAAACTGTCCGAGAAAAAATCATCCGTATGAGCGAATCCATATCCCTGAAAACCACCATTCCTGAAGCCCTGCTGGGCAAACGTCTGGATCAGGCCCTGGCCGATCTGTTTCCCGATTACTCCCGCTCACGCCTGCAAAAATGGCTAAAAGAGGGACAAATCACCCTCAATGGCGAGCATGCCCGCGCCCGAGAAAAAGTCTACGGCGGTGAAGAAATCATTATTCAGGCTCAACTTGAAGAAGAAGGAGACTGGGAGGCCGAGGCTATCCCACTGGATATCATTTTCGAAGATGAACATATTCTGGTCATTAACAAACCCTCCGGACTGGTAGTGCATCCGGCCGCTGGTAACCGGGGCGGCACCATGCTCAATGCCTTGCTCCATCATGCACCGGAGCTAGCCCAGGTTCCCCGCGCCGGTATTGTCCACCGGCTGGACAAGGACACCAGCGGCCTGCTGGTGGTCGCCCGAACCCTGCCGGCACAGAAATATCTGGTCGAACAATTACAGGCGCGTGCCTTTTTGCGCGAATATCTGGCAGTCATCAACGGCTCACTGGTCGGTGGAGGCCATGTTGATGCGCCCATCGGCCGTCACCCCGTTCAACGTAAACGCATGGCAGTGGTGGAAACCGGCAGTGGCAAAGAGGCCATCACCCACTACCGTATTGAGGAACGCTTCCGTCACCACAACCTGCTCAAGCTACGTCTGCAAACCGGGCGTACGCACCAGATTCGCGTGCACATGGCGCATATTCAGCACCCGTTGCTCGGCGATCCCGTTTATGGTGGTCGCCTGAAGCTACCGCCAAAATGTAGCGACCGACTGGCACAAACCTTACGCCAGTTTCGCCGACAGGCTCTACATGCTGCCCACCTCGGACTGCAACACCCCGCCAGCGGAGAGCCGCTGGAATGGGAAGCCCCCATGCCAACCGATATGGAACGCTTATTAAATGTCCTGCGTGAAGATAGCGAACAAACAGACGATTTCTAGCGTCGTCTTCAGCCGCACAGACCCCCCCCGTAGGTTAGGTTAGGCTAAACGAAAGTGAAGCCCAACAAAATAACACAACGTCTAAAATGCTGGGCTTCACGTTACTCGGCCCAACCTACAAACCACAAACCACAAAACACAAAACACAAACCAAAAAATAATTATCATGGCCGCATTCACTTTCAAGCCCGACCACTGGCTCATTCCCGACTGGCCGGCACCTGCGAATATCCATGGCGCAACCAGCCTACGCCACGGCGGAGTCAGCCTGCCACCCTATGATTCACTTAATCTGGGTAAGCATGTGGGTGACGACCCCGCGGCCGTCACTGAAAACCGCCGACGCTTGCAATTGCCCAGCGAACCCATCTGGCTCACACAAACCCACGGCACCCACATCATTGATGCGGCCAGACACAAAGCCGATCAGGCTGAAGCCGACGGCAGCACGACAACTCAAGCCGGAGTTATCTGTGCCGTGCTCACTGCGGATTGCCTGCCGGTACTGATCTGCAACTCACAGGGAACCCAGGTGGCTGCCATTCATGCCGGCTGGCGCGGGCTGGCCGCCGGCATCCTCGAAGCCGCAATCAAAAAATTTAGCGTCAATAATAAGGAACTACTGATCTGGCTCGGTCCTGCCATTGGGCCGGCGGCTTATGAAGTCGGGGATGAAGTACGGGACATTTTTCTCAGCCACGATGCCAGCGCAAAATCCGCCTTCCTCGCCAGACAGGGAAAATGGCAAATGAACATTTACCCGCTTGCCCGCCAGCGGCTACAGGCATTGGGCATTACCGCCATCTATGGCGGCCAATACTGCAGCTACACAAAAGCTGATCGCTTTTTCTCCTACCGCCGGGACGGCATCAGCGGCCGCATGGCCAGCCTGATCTGGATGTGACCATAATTGTCACTTTCTGACTTTTAATACCCACACCCCACTTTTGCCAACGTCACATTCTGACCATGCCAACTCTGAAAGGTCTGGTTTCATTTTAAAACCATCAAATTAACCACTTGTTTTACAAAAGAAAATACACTCATTAAGAAATTAATGAGCCCACCATCCAAAGTCTGGCATAGCCATTGCAAACTAGTTTCCCAACGCAACAGCAAATACATGCCGTTACTGGATAAATACACCACTCTCTGGAGATTAAAGTCATGCAAACAGCACTTAGAAAATCAAAGGGTTTTACCCTTATCGAATTAATGATCGTGGTCGCGATCATCGGTATTCTCGCCGCCATCGCGATTCCAGCTTATAACGGCTATATCCTCAATGCCAAGAAAACCAAAGTATTAGATCATTTTGATGAAGCCACAAAACAGATCAAAGCCGAAATGGCCAAAGATAATGCCGCACGCGCACTGGGCACCATGGCAGGTGATTTCTTCCGTTCGGATACGTCCAACTCCGCCGCGGGCATACTAACCAATGCCACCACATTGCCTATGCTTATCAACTTCATGAACGGACTCAGAACCACACCAGGCAATATTGTTGCTGCTGCTACCAATCTTGCACCTGATGCTATTGCCAATGTTGCCGCTCCTGCCTATATTGCCGTTGCCCAAAATGGTAACGTAGCCGGTACTGCCATGACAGCGGGTCAGGTGGGTATTTTCTGGAATGCAACTGTTGGTCCTCTTGGCATTATCCAGGTCGCCCTGCCCGCTTATGGTCCCGCAGGTAACCTATTAACCGCACGTATTGTGAA
>UOFY01000012.1_pt1 | contig 58065 bp, 56 predicted proteins | sample 1990141 | NCBI WGS metagenome assembly UOFY01 (sample SAMEA4728526, study PRJEB27164) | hydrothermal vent metagenome | biome: marine basaltic hydrothermal vent biome; feature: marine hydrothermal vent; material: mineral | place: Pacific Ocean | collected 2011-06-14/2011-07-23 | depth 1741 m | reverse complement strand
AATTTCCACGTTCGATAAAACTCACGACAGGCTTCCTTCGACAGGCTTCCTTCGACAGGCTTCCTTCGACAGGCTTCCTTCGACAGGCTCAGGACGAACGGTGATCCTAAAGTAGACTGGTATTGGGAACAGCTATTTAGCAACTTATGCTAAAGAATCTACGCCACCCGCAGCATGATGTCAAAGTAATGCCGATGGAAAAATAGTAAGCAAGGGTCAGACTCGAATGGCACTTAGTTAAGAAAACAATAAACTAAACCCTCGTCATTCCGGCATTTTTTAGCCGGAACCCAGCCTTTTAGGCTTCTGGATCCCGGCTAAGGACATGCCGGGATGACGGAAAAGAAATTAACTAAATGCCCGTCAGGCCTGACTCGATTGATTTCATTGACCTGCTAAATTTTAGTCTATTCATCCCCTTGTTCCCTCTTATTCCTATAACCTGAGTTGATTATTTTGTATAAGCAAGAAACTCCTGTTCAATAATGCCAGTTGAATAGCAGTACACCTCTCTATTGCCACTTTTTGTATATAAAGCAGGCTGTTTTATGGTTACAGTAAACCTAACTGCTTTAATTGAATGCTCGCCTTTGCGTATATATTTTAAAGCCACTATCATTATCAATCAGTTTTCCCCGAACACGGATTAACCAGAATGCGCCATAGTGGTAACGATAGGTAAAGCAGGCTAACGTGGTGGGATCCTGTAACACTGAAAAGCTGATAGGATATCGATCATACCGCAGTCACTGCGATGCCAGTTGCAGCGACAAGGGTATACTCGCACCGTTCATCAGTATCATTCTTGTACGACTGAAGTCGAACAAATACATCGCCTGCTAGATTCGATTTCAATCGAACGGCTGCGAGTGAAATGGTTGGGGCTTCGATCTTGTACGGCTGGAGCCGTACCTGCACGCGACCTGAAAACAAAATTTTATTGTTTTCTGGTCACTGACGATAAAACTTTTTCAGAAATTAAGGGTCTCTTACTGAGCTGGTTTTTCCATTTTTCCGTACACATTGTTTTATGGAGTCTTTCTTGAGTCAACATTCCGCTTTTAACGACTTAACCCTATCCATCCAGCAGCAGATCATCGGCCAGCATAAACTGGTCAACCGATTGCTGATTGCCCTCCTCGCGGATGGCCATTTACTGGTGGAAGGTGCGCCCGGCCTGGCTAAAACCCGGGCAATCAAATCCCTGAGTGAATTAATTGAAGGTGATTTTCATCGCATACAATTTACTCCTGATCTATTGCCCGCCGATCTGACGGGTACAGAAATCTTCCGCCCGCAGGATGGTAGCTTTCAATTTCAGCAGGGCCCGCTGTTTCATAATCTGGTACTGGCGGATGAAATCAACCGCGCCCCGGCCAAGGTGCAATCCGCCCTGCTCGAGGCCATGGCGGAAAGACAGATCACCGTTGGCTCAGTTACCTATCCCTTACCACCTTTGTTTCTAGTTATGGCCACCCAAAACCCCATCGAACAGGAAGGTACTTATCCATTACCGGAAGCCCAGCTAGATCGATTTCTACTGCATGTTTTTATCGACTACCCGAATGCCGAAGAAGAAAAACAAATTCTACATCTGGTAAGAAACGAGGCGCTGCAAGCTGTCACCGACACCGTTGCCAGCCTGCTCACCCAGGACACGCTTTTTCAGGCTCGCAAGGAAACGCTCAATATACACATGTCGCCACAGTTGGAGGATTATATTATCCAGTTGGTAATGGCCACCCGAAATCCTGCGCCTTACGGGGAAGATCTGGCGGCCTGGGTTGAATATGGGGCCAGTCCCCGCGCCAGTATTTCTCTGGATCGCTGTGCCCGCGCACATGCCTGGCTGGATGGCCGTGACTTTGTCGGCCCGGAGGATATTCAAAACCTGGCACATGATGTGCTGCGCCATCGCATCATTCTGAATTTTGAGGCCGAGGCAGAAGGTATCAGCAAAGATTATTTTATCGACCAGCTCATCAGTCGAGTGGCCGTTCCCTGAGTATGACCGACGATGTAAACCAGCACCCCGGCGAGGGCATTACCTGTGTCAGTCAGCGACAGTTGATTCGCCTGAATCAGGCGGCCCGCAGTCTGGATTTGCACGGCCAGCAAATCCGTTCATCGCAGAGTGGTCAGTACCTGTCCCGCATTAAGGGACGGGGGATGGAATTTGATGAAGCCCGCCCCTATCAGCCCGGCGACGATATCCGTGCAATGGACTGGCGGGTGACCGCGCGCACCGGCAAACCCCACACCAAAATGTTCCGCGAAGAGCGGGAACGACCCATGCTGCTCTGGGTTGATTACCGCCAGCCCATGGCCTTCGCCACCCAGGGCGCATTCAAATCTGTCGTCGCCGCCCAGCTTGCGGCGCTGCTCGGCTGGGCCTGCGCCTTTCAGGGTGATCGTCTGGGCGGGCTGATTTTTTCGGAAAACCGCCACTATGAGCTACGCCCCCGCCGGGGCAAGGCGGCCACCCTGCATTTTTTACAGCAGCTGGTGGAACACCAACCCGAACTCAACACCCCAGTAAATGCTGAACAGGAAGCGACAACGCTGGATCAGGCACTGATTCGTCTCAACCGGGTCACCCGCCCCGGCAGTCTGGTATTTCTAATTAGCGACTTTCGTGACCTCAGCACTCACAGCCGCAACCATCTTTCACGTCTGGCGGCACACTCCGATGTGATGATGCTCGCCATTGCCGACAACTTCGAAGCCCAGCTGCCGCCTGCGGGAAACTACCCCCTGCATGATGGCCAAAATGAAACTCAGCTGAATACCGCCGATAGAAAATTCCGGGAAAAATACGAACAGCGTTTTCATCAGCATCACCAGCAACTGCAGCAACTATGTCAAAAACTGGGGATTCGCTTCTGGGATGTTTTTACTCACCACGATACTCTGCTGCGCCTGCAACAGGGGCTGGGGGTGGCGCGTATATGAATCTGCAAACGCCAGATTTACCACTGCGTGATATCCATTTACCCGCCGCTGTTTCCTGGTGGCCACCGGCTCCCGGTTGGTGGATAGCGCCAGGACTGTGTCTGCTGATAGCATTGTTGCTAGTCTGGCTGAAAAAACGTTCCCAAAGAATTATTTTTCAACATGAGGCCCGGAAGGAATTCCAGCAGCTATTACAAAACTATGAAGAACAGCACAATGACAGGCAGCAGTTACTACGTGATCTTAACGCCCTGCTACGACGTACCGTGCTCAGCTATTATCCGCGTAAAAATGTTGCCGGACTCACCGGCAAAGTCTGGATCGAACAACTGCATTCACTTTCCGGCACCGCCGCATTCGATCCGCAAGCTCAAATATTACTAACTCAGGCCGCCTATATGGCAACACCGCCGGAGGATCTTCAACCACTGATTGAACAGGTTAAAAACTGGATCGAACAACTGCCACGCAAGCTTGATCCAGAACAGACCACGGTGACACCGGCATGCTGACCCTGGAATGGCCCTGGATACTGGCCCTGTTACCGCTGCCGTTGGTACTGCGTTGGCTACTGCCAGCCCGGCAAAACACGACGCAGGCGGCGCTGCGCGTACCCAATGTCAGTGACTTTCAACTGGGTGAATCTCCGAGTACAGCGGGCGCACATCGTAAACACTGGCAATGGCTACTCGCTAGCCTGATCTGGCTGACCCTGCTGCTGGCAGCCAGTCGCCCGCAGTGGCTGGGGGATGAAATCGATGCGCCCATCAGTGGCCGTGATCTGATGCTGGCCATCGATCTATCCGGAAGCATGACCACGGAAGATTTCAGCCTGCGTGGACGAACCGTGAACCGGCTCATAGCCAGCAAATATGTAGCCTCGGATTTTATCAAACACCGGGAGGGTGATCGTATCGGTTTGATCCTGTTTGGCCGCAACGCCTATCTACAGGCTCCACTCACCTTCGATCGCAAAACAGTGAATATCCTGTTACAGGAAGCCGCCATCGGTCTGGCCGGTCGAGAAACCGCAATCGGTGATGCGATTGGCCTCGCGATCAAGCGCCTGAAAGATCAGGACAAAGATAGCCGGGTACTGGTTCTGATGACCGACGGTGCAAATACCGCCGGTGAAGTCTCACCGTTGAAAGCCGCCGAGCTAGCCGCCAAAGAAGGCCTGAAAATTTACACCATCGGCATCGGCGCAGACGAAATGATTCGCCGCTCAATGTTTGGTACACAACGCATCAACCCCTCAGCCGATCTGGACGAGAAAACCCTGACTGCCATCGCCACACAAACCGGTGGGCGTTATTTCCGCGCCCGCAATACCCGCGAGCTGAAGCAGATTTATTCCCTGCTGGATGAACTGGAACCGGTGGAACAGGATAGTCTTCGTTTTCGCCCCATCCGTGCACTGTTTTACTGGCCACTGGGACTGGCGCTGAGCTTGCTGCTGCTGATGACCCTGCCTGCATTAAAGGCGAGGCGATAAAGATGGATCTCACCCTGTTTCATTTTTTACGACCCTTATGGCTGCTAGCTTTTCTACCCCTGCTAGTGCTTGCTTTCAGCTTATGGCGACGTAGGAGCAACGGCGGCATCTGGAAAAAAATCATCGACCCGCGCCTGTTGCCCTATGTGCTCACCGAAGCCTCATCGAGCAAACGCCATCCCCTTGCTTTCTGGCTGGTCACCCTCAGTACCGCTCTGCTGATTATTGCCCAGGCGGGACCCGTGTGGGAAAAACGCCCGCAGCCCCTGTTTAAACAACAGTCCGCGCTGGTGGTCGCCCTCGATCTGTCACGATCCATGGATGCCACGGACTTACGTCCCAGCCGTCTGGCCCGTGCCCGCTTCAAGCTCAACGATATTCTCGATCAACGTCAGGAGGGACAAACGGCTTTGCTGGTCTGGGCGGCGACAGCGTTTACCGTCACTCCACTGACCGATGATGTTAAAACCATCCGCGCACTCTTACCCAGTCTCAGCACCGAGATGATGCCCGAACAGGGCAGCCGTGCCGATCGGGCCATAGAAAAAGCTATCAGCTTATTGAAGAACGCCAATCAACTTCGCGGGGATATTCTACTGATTACCGATGGTGCTGATAGTCATGCCGCAAATGCCGCGCGCAAAGCACATGAGCAGGGCTATCGCATCTCGGTGCTGGCTGTGGGCACGGCCGAAGGTGCGCCCATTCCCCTGCCCGCTGGCGACTTCCTCAAGGATCGCAATGGTGCTATCGTGATCCCCAAACTGAACCGGCCGCATTTGCAACAACTGGCACAACAGGGCGGCGGACGTTTCAGCTCATTCACAACCGATGATCGTGATACCTCCTATTTACTTGCTCCAATAAATGAAGTGCAATTCGATCAGGCCGGAAAAGAAAGCCAGTTAAAAACCGATACCTGGTACGAACAGGGGCCATGGCTGGTATTGCTCGTCCTGCCACTGGCCGCCCTGTTGTTTCGTCGTGGAGAGATTTTTTTATTACTGCTATTTCTACTGCCCGCAATACCACAACCAGCTCAGGCGTTTGAATGGCCGGCATTATGGCTGAACCAGGATCAACAAGCCGAGAAACTGCTACAAAATAATCAGCCTGAGGCCGCCGCGAAAAAATTCAACGATCTGCAATGGAAGGCCGCCGCCGAATACCGCGCAGGCCGCTATCAGCAAACCATAGAAAATCTACAGGATATCGACACCGCAGATAGCTGGTATAACCGAGGTAATGCGCTGGCCAAATCTGGCCGCCTACAGGAGGCCCAACAAGCCTATGCACAGGCGCTTAAAAAAGATCCGCAACATGAAGATGCAAAATACAACAAAAAGTTAATCGAAGACGCGCAGAAACAACAGCAGCAACAGGATCAAAAATCGGATTCAAAATCCGATCAACAGAAAAAGAAAAAACAAAATTCACAATCCGATAGTGACGACTCACAACAATCCGAGCAACAGCAAGACTCGACCGATTCACAACAGAATAAAAATGCTGAACAGACATCTGAAAAAAATAAAGACATGAAGGAACAAGACAATACTCAACAGGCAAAGCAGGCCGAAGAGGAGCAAAGCAGTGATAAAGAAAACAAGGCCGAAGAAAACCAGACTACCACTGAAGACGCAGCAAAAAAATCGATGAAGCCCGAGCAAAAAGATGAGCAACCTTTAACTGAAGAACAACGTGCCACCCAACAATGGCTGCGCCGTATCCCGGACGATCCCGGCGGCTTACTGCGACGCAAATTCCGCTACCAATATCAACAGCAAGATCAGAACTCAGAAGAGCAGCAAAGCTGGTAATCACCATGAAACGCATATTTATTTTATTCTGTTTTTTATTTATTCATCTCGCGGCACAGGCCACCACGATCACCGCACAGCTTGATCGCAACCCCGTGCAAATAAATGAATCCTTCACCCTCACCTTCGCAGCAAATGGCAGCGTCGATGATGATCCCGACTTTAAACCCCTGGAGCGTGACTTTGAAATCCTCAGCCGCAACAGCGGCAGCAATATCAGTATTATCAACGGCAGCTACAATCGCACAAAACAGTGGGCGCTGGTGATGATGGCAAAGCGGGAAGGTGAACTGATTATCCCCACCATTGCGTTTGGCTCCGATCAAAGCCCGGCACTGAGAATCCGCATAAAGGCCACCGATCATACTGCCACCCCCACCGACAGTAATATTTTCATCGAGCTTATAGCCGACGCTGAAAAAAGCCCGGTGCAGGCACAAATCATCATCACCGTTCGCCTTTTGAGTGCGGTCAATATTTCACAGTTCGCAATGAGCCAGTTAAAAATTTCGGATCTGGATACTGTAGTTGAACCGCTAGGCGAGGATACCCAGTATCAAACCTCTCGCGCGGGCCGTGCCTATCTGGTGATTGAACGCAAGTACGCCCTGTTTCCACAACAGGCCGGAACGCTGCACATACCGGCACAAATTGGCGAGGTACAAATTGCAGGCAATCGCCGCAACTCATTCTTTGATCGCTTCTCTGCACAGGGTCAAAGCAAACGACTACGCTCCGCTGCCCTGGAAATTAACGTTGAACCGATCCCTGATAGTTTTAAAGGCCATACCTGGTTGCCAGCCAGTAAGCTGCAATTAACCGAAGATTGGTCACCCAGCCCGCCTGTTTTCAAAGTCGGCGAACCCGTTACCCGCAGCATCAGCCTGATCGCAGAAGGGGCAACCGCTGCGCAATTACCCGAGCTGCAAAAATATTCACTCTCAGGAATCAAGCTTTATCAAGATCAAGCCGAGCTTAATGATAACAATCAGGCCACAGGGATCATTGGTCAGCGCACAGAAAAAGTCGCTCTGGTGCCAACAAAGCCCGGTAACTTTACCCTGCCTGAAATAAAAATCCCCTGGTGGAATAGCAAAACAAAAACACGGGAATATGCCCGCATCCCATCAAGAACAATCAATGTTTTGGCCAGCACCATTAATAGTAATCAGCCAACAAACAGCACTCCAACAGAACCCGCGATACCAATATCGGCAAGCGCAGCAAACGATATAATTAACGAAGCAAAGTCCGCCCCCAGCTACTGGATCTGGATCAGTCTGGCATTGGCCAGCGGCTGGCTGCTTACCCTGTTATTCTGGTTTGTCAGCCATAGAAAAAAAACGCAGAAACTAACTGAAGCACAAAAGAAACATGAAGTTTCAAATAAAAAACGGTATGAAAATGTTATTAAAGCCTGCAAAAAAAATGATCCACATAATTGCAAAAATGCTCTAATTGAATGGGGACGCAAACAATTTCCAGACACCGGGATCAATAGTCTCGGAGATATTGTCACGCAAAGCAGGGGATCATTGAAAGATGAAATACTGAAACTCAACCGGGCGATTTATAGCAGGACAGACAAACAATGGAATGCCCAGCCTCTACTTAATGCTTTCAAAACGTGGGAGAAAAACAGTACAGATGAAACCGACCAGCCTCAATCTAAACTTCAGCCGCTTTATCCTGTCCACTGACAGGCAGGATAATGATGAATTTTGTTCCCTCACCCTCCGTGCTATCCACATCAATGCGACCATGATGCCTCTGAATAATACTGTAGGAAAAAGAAAGACCAAGGCCAGTACCGGTACCCACTGGCTTACTGGTATAAAAGGGATCGAAAATACGTGTAATGTTCTCTTCTGAAATACCCATTCCTGTATCTGCTATCACAATTCTGACATGATCATTATCCTCAATTGCAGTATGTATGGTAATGGTGCCATGATCTTCAATTGCTTGAGCCGCGTTCACTAACAGATTCAAAAACACCTGATTCAGTTCAGAGGCAAGGCATTCCACCCTGGGTAAATCCCCATACTCTTTTATCACTTCAACCTTATACTTAATTTCATTGTTGACGATATTCAACGTACTATTCAGACCATCATGGATATCAACCCATTGCCAGTCAGCTTCATCCAGATGTGAAAATTCTCTTAAATTCTTTACGATACGTTTAACGCGATCAGTGCCATCAAGAGATTCTGTAATCAGGCTCTGGATATCTTCACGAATAAAATCAAGACCAATCTCTTCCTTTAATATCAGCAATGAATCATGTAATTCTGATTTGTTAGTCGCAGATTCACTTTCTTCATACACGTTTAGCAATTTCATTAAATCTGCCACATATCTTTTTAATGTCGTGATGTTAGAGCTAACAAATCCTAGCGGGTTATTAATTTCGTGTGCCACGCCTGCCGCCAGTTGGCCCAGTGAGGCCATTTTTTCAGATTGCAGAAGTTGTCCCTGAGTTTGCCTCAGTTTTTCAAGCAGGTTCCGTTGTTCCTCTTTCTCAACTTTCAACTCAGACATCATTTTATTAAGCGCAATATTGCTTGATTGAAGTTCAGCAGTGCGCCTGTCTACACGCGCCTCGAGATTGTTATTAAGTGCCTCCAGTTGATCCTGATATTGTTGTTGTATCGTTGCTGATTGATTCAATTTATCCAGCATGATATTAAAAGCATTACCAACCACAGCAATTTCATCTTTACCTTTAACTAATACCCGGCTTGATAAGTCACCTGTAGCAACATTTTCAGATACCTGTTTCAACGTCAGAATACGACGCGTTAAAACAGTACCCAGGGCAAGAGAAAATAAAGCGGTTAACGCCATTTCAATAATAGCAATCAGTGATATTTGCTCGCGCGCCTTAAGCAATACATTCTGAATACTGGCAATAGAAATACCCAGTTCAACACGGCCAAACTTTACCCCGCCTTCTTCAATGATTGCTACATCATCATAAATACCATCGTCTACTGTGTCGAATTGATGATCTGCAACAAAACTTCGTTCCAATACATCCTTCTGACCTGCCTGTGCAAGCACCCCTTTTGAATCAATAACCCGTGCATAAACAATATCGGGGTTTTTTATTACCTCATGCACGAACTCGTCCAGCGAGGCAACATCTGTAGAAAGCACCGCATTCTTGGTTGTTGTCGCAAACAGGGTGGCAGTCGTATTGGCACGTTTTATCAGTTCTTCTTCATTAGACGCACGTAAAAATAACAAACTGTTCCAGATCAGAATAAATAACAACACTGCCTCGATGGCAGCAATACCCAAAATAGTTTTAAAACGAAAAGACATAAGCGGTCTTATTCGGTTTTATTAATAAGCGATTCAAGTAACTCAATACCCAGATCACGGACATCATTCCATTCAGCATCGTGGGCTAACTCAATACCTTTAAAATTAAGATTGGCAAGCATTTTTCTGCCCTCAGAATTTGTCTCCAGTTCACCCATGGCAAGCTGTACTTTTTCTATCACTTCTTTAGACAAACGAGGGTGTGCAGCAATAGCATGAGGTGTATAGCTTTTTGTCGTCCATAATATACGCAACTTTTTCTTAACTTCAGGAGCCATATTATAAAACGTTCGCATCACTCCACCGCCAGCCGGATAAAGCCCCATGGCCACCGCGCGATATACTGAGTCATGAGATGAAACATACTTTGGGGTGATGAAAATATGTCGTTTTTTCAATGCTGCTCGTGGCAACACACTGGCAGCAAAAGCAGCCGGTGCAGGAAAAGCCAGTGTTTTCCCCTCAAAACTTTTCAAATTCTGGGCAAGCGAATCCTTGCGCACGACTATAATCCCTTTAATTTTTTTATTTTTTTCCCTGGCGAAAGCCAGATAACCAGGAGAACGGTGAAACACTGTGTAATGATAAGGATTCATGTAAGCCATATCATAGCGGCCAGCTGCCAGCCGCTGTTCAAAAATGGGAATATTTTTTGCGGTACTGAATTTAAAATTATAGCCCGTTCGCTTGCCAAGATAAGTCAGTATTGGCCCCCATTTTCTGGCCAACTTACTGGCAGCCTGCTGTGGCACAACACCGAACGTAATTGTTAAAAGTGAATGATGGTTTGCTTCAGCAGCAATTGTTTTACCGGGCAGAATCAAACATAGCGTTAACCCAATGGTCACAAGGAAATTGTCTATTTTCATTTTTCAACTCTCCTGAATATAAGTGATTTTTGCCTCTATCAAAACTACCTGTATCTACCTGCCTGCTCATTCAGATGTCATCCAATAACATGCTGGCATGAGAATTAACTTCCTCAATTTCGGGCAGCATTGCACGCAAATCAAGCCAATCCAGGCCCAGTCGTGGTAGAACGTCAGGGTGTAATTCAGGGATCAGATCATCACCGCCGTTGCCAATATCCAGGCCACGGCAAAGGATATCTGCCAGGTGCACCAGTTCTGCCAAAAGAGTAATTTTATCAGGCAAAGCGTGGTGAAAATGGATGGCATTAACCAGCAATTTTGGCAATTTCCAGTGCTGAGCTACTCGTGCCCCGATTTTTGTATGATCAAAACCCAGCACCGACTCTTCCGCCTCACGAATCAGACAATCATGCTTGTCACGCCAGGCCAATACACGACTGAAGTTATCTTCGAAATAAGCAGCCAGTACCAACTTACCAATATCGTGCAACAGCCCTGCGGTGAATGCCTGCTCAGGATCCAGGCCCGTGTGACGAGCAATAACCTGGGCGCAGCAACCTGTACCAATAGAGTGTAACCAGAAAGAGTAACAATCAAATCTCTGATTCTCCTGTGGTGGGAAATGTCCGATAATGCCAACAGCCGTGATAATGCCGTGTATCGTATGTAGCCCCAGTAATGTGCCAGCCTGCTGAAGATTATCAATATGGGAGGACATTCCATAGAAAGGGGAGTTGGCGATACGCAGAACACGCGCAGTCAATGCCTGATCTTTACTAATCTCCGTTGTCAACGCAGCCATTGTAATATCTGTATCTTGTAATAAGGCAAGCAGTCGGGTGACAATGGCCGACAATGACGGTAACTGCTGAACTTTCTGCTCCAGGTTGTCCAGTGTTAACTCTGTCGTGTTCATTTTGAATCCCCAGCATTATCTTCACTGGCAATGAGAGTCGTTTGCTCCGCAAAACATTCCATCTGGTAACTCAGTAAAACATCATGCAACCTGATCATCACAGGCTTATCCTGCATCTGCCGAAAACGGTGCGCCAGACGTGCTTTGATGGCGACCTGTTGTTCCGCAAGCTCGGTTTCACTGAGCGTTTGTTCTTCCCATACCACGAGTATCTCAACCCCCCGATCTTGCAGACGCTTGAGCATTGCCATATTCAACTCCACCCCGGCAGCCATCAGGCAATTGCCCTGCGCATCGCATACGTCATCAGACAGACTCTGACCGGTCTCTGCCTGTTCCAGTTTTATCTGTTTTTTTACTTTCATGTTGCCTCTTGTATCTTCTCGAGTTACGAGTAGCTAATAGCCAGGAAAATCGATTTATACTTTGTAGCTATTAATACTAGCGACTTTCCTTCGGCATCATCACTACGATCACACCTTTGGCGCGTGAAGTTTGCCTCATGCGCCCACAGTGGACATGCAACGTGTTGGAGCCCAAACGGATATCGATGGGAGCGGGGACTTCACCCCGTAAGGTGTATTTGATCTGTTCGAGCAATGCCTCGGGCAGAACGTCATCAGCGGCCTGTCCGACCAGACTGTAGCCATCATGAGACAGTCGCGCCTCGGCCTGGTGGTTGGTCATCACCAGCAGGCCATCCTCGTCGATGCCCAGCACCGCAGCAGGCAAGTGTTCCAGCACTTCCTGGGAAATTTGCAATGCATGCATGTTCACCAGCGCTTCGCAGGTCTTTTGCTCGACCCGTTGTTCCAGCTCCGCATTTATTTGCTGCAACTCGCGCGCCAGACGCTCGTTTTCAAAACGCAGCTCATAATGCTCGAAGGCCTCGGCCAGATTGGCCCGCAACAGTTCGTCTTCCCATGGCTTGGTAAGAAATTTATAGATCTCACCCTGATTGATAGCCTCAGTGACGGTCTTCAGATCGGTATAGCCCGACAGCACCATGCGCACCGTATCAGGACGCAGTTCACGGGCCCGGGAAAGAAATTCGATACCCGTCATCCCGGGCATGCGTTGATCGGAAAGGATAACCCCGGTCTCGGGATTTGATTCCAGCATCGCCAGCCCCTGCTTGCCACTGTCGGCCTGCAGGATAGTGTAGCCGTCACGGCGCAACACCCGCGTCAGTGCCTTGCGAATGTTATCCTCATCATCAACCAGTAATAATGTGCGTTCTGTTTTCATAATTTATATGCAAAATAAAATGTAACTGTTCACCATAAAACCAGATATAACCTGGATATAATTCTCGTTCCCACGCTCCTGCGTGGGAATGCATACCGGGACCCACTAACCGAACCTATGTATGGGTTCCCACGCAGGAGCATGGGAACCAGAGAAAAATCAGCACTTTGTCTTTCACTCGTCACTCGTCACTCGTCCCTTGTTACTATGTTTTAATAGCAACTCGGTGGCCTGCTCGCTCGCCAATGGCCTCCCGGTGAGATAACCCTGGATCTGATCACAACCCAGTTCACTTAGCAGTTGCAGTTGTTCTTCTGTCTCCACCCCTTCAGCAATCACCCCCAGCTCCAGACCGTGGGCCATGGCGATAATGGAAGTAACAATTTCCATGTCCTGCGGGTTGCAGGTGATGTCGCGCACGAAAGACAGGTCAATTTTCAACATGTCGACGGGAAACTGTTTCAGATAACTCAATGAAGAATAACCTGTGCCAAAATCATCGATAGCGATGGCTACACCCATATCGCGCAACTGCTGTAAGGTTTCACAACTCTGTTCTATATCATCCATCAGCACACCTTCGGTGATCTCCACTTCCAGACCATCGGCTGAAAGATCGCTGTCCTTAAGCGCCTGCGCCACCACCTGACTAACAGGCACCTCGCGGAACTGGTGGCTGGAGAAATTAACCGCCACCCTCACTGGCGCCAGCCCCGCCTCACGCCAGGCGTGATTCTGGCGGCAGGCCTGGTTGAGTATCCATTCACCCACCGGCACAATGAGGCCGGTCTCTTCCAGTAAGGTGATGAACTTGCCCGGCAGCACCAGCCCCAGCTCCGGGTGCTGCCAACGCACCAGCACCTCAAAGCCAATCAGCCGCCCGCTATTGATCTCCACCTGCGGCTGGTAATGGAGGACGAACTCCTCATGTTCCAGGGCGTGGCGCAACTGGGTTTCCAGGGTAAAATGTTCCATCGCGCTGGCGTTCATGTCGGCGCTATAAAACTGATATTTGTTCTTGCCCTGTTCCTTGGCGCTGTACATCGCGCTATCAGCATTTTTCATCAGCGCCTCCGCCTGCTTACCATCATCGGGATACAGGCTGATGCCAATGCTGGCGGTAACCACCAGTTCGTGGCCTTCCACCCGCAACGGCTTACTTAAGCCATCGAGCACCTTGCGCGCCACCTGATCCACATCACCAAGCAGCCTGATTCGTGGCAACATCACCGTGAACTCATCGCCGCCCATGCGTGCGACGGTGTCTTCATCACGAGTACAATCCAGAAGACGTTGAGCCATGCCTTGCAGCAACTGGTCACCCACAGAATGACCGAGGCTGTCGTTGATATTTTTAAAACGATCCAGATCGATGAACATAATCGCCAGTTGTTCATCCGTGCGCCGCGCCTGGGCCAGCGCCACCTGTAAGCGATCGTTGAATAGCAGGCGATTGGGCAGTTCGGTCAGGGCATCATGGTAGGCCTGGTGGCGAATGCGTTCTTCATTCTTTTTTTGCTCGGTAATGTCATTGAATAAACCAACGTACTGGCTGGGATTGCCCTCATTGTCCATAATCGCGGTAAGCACCAGCCACTGCGGGTAGATCTCGCCATTTTTGCGCCGGTTCCAGATCTCGCCTTCCCATTGACCGTTTTGCACTAACGCCTGCCACATAGCACGAAAATGTTCCGCGTCGTGACGATCTGATTTAAGCATCGCGGGAGTCTGGCCAATGGCCTCGGCGGCACTATAACCGGTGATGAGAGTAAAGGCTGGATTGACCGACTGAATCACGCCCTTTTCGTCAGTGATCAAAATGCCTTCCAGCGTACTTTCAAAAATACGGGTCAGCTGTTCGTTTTTCTCGTTCAACTCAGCATGACGAAAAGCTTCATGTATATTGGCGCGCATCTGCGCGTTGTCCCAGGGTTTGGTGAAAAATTTGTAAATAGCCCCTTCGTTAATCGCGCCGGTCACCGCAGAAAAGTCAGCATAACCGGAGAGCACGATGCGCACAGTGTCAGGCCAACGTTCGCGCACCTGGCCGAGAAATTCCACCCCGGTCATGTGGGGCATGCGTTGATCAGAAATGATCACCTTGATCTTGTGCTGCGCCAGCAGTTGCAAACCCTCAGCGCTGCTGGTTGCAGTCAATACCTGGTAACCTTGCTGGCGCAACAGGCGCTTGAGCGCGCTGAGCACATTGGGTTCATCATCAACCAGTAACAGGCTGCGTTCCATCGGGGATTATTCCGTGTCATCCAGCACAATGGAGCCGTCCTCGGCCCAGGCTATTTTAAACAGATCAGGATGCTGGACCTTGTACTTTTCCAGCGCCAGTTTGCGCTGATCCAGTTCCTTTTGTTGTTCACGAACCTGGTTGGCGAGAATGCGATTTTCCAGAAATACATCGTGGTAATCCAGCGCCTGATGCAGGATGGCAAGCAGATCTTGCTCCTGCCACGGCTTGTCGATAAAACGATAAATTGCCGCCTCATTAATGGCGTTGAGCAGACCCTCACGATCGGTCTGGCCACTGAGAATCAGGCGCATGGCATCGGGCTGCAATTCTTTTACTTCACATAAAAATTGCACGCCATTCATCTGCGGCATACGATAGTCAGAAAGAAACAGATCGAAGTTAGCTGTCTGGGCGCGTTTTAACGCCAGCTGTGGATCACTGTAGATTTCGATCTCCCATTGCTTCTGCTCCCGACACACTCGTTGCAGGGCGCTCAGCACATTTTTTTCATCATCCACAATCATTAATTGATGCATTACTGGTTCACCCCGTCATTAATAATATAAATATCCAGATCATCATCGATGGACTCCTCCAGATGGTGAATACGCTCAATCAAGCTGTCATTCAGGGGATAACCTTTCGATAACAGTAATACCTTGTCACCCAACACCAGATCCCGTGATAACACCATGCCAGTTTGCAAACCATTGGATTTAACACAACGTTCCGACACCGTATTGACCTGCTCCGCCTGACGACCGAGCAGTTTACGGAACATATCCAGCGCCCTGGGATCGTAACGACTACCCCGCTGTTCGATCAGGTAATCACGTGCACCAGTTGCATCAAGATGGACGGACAACACTAATCCGTGTTGCAGGTCGTGGTAGTCACCAACCACTTTCAAAATCTGCGCCGCCAACGGAATGGCCTCACCCTTAAGGTGATCAGGATAACCCTTGCCATCGATCTGCTCATGTTGATGGCGGATCAAACGAGCGGCATCATGCAGGGGTTCCAGCGCCATCAGTACGCCTTCGCCAATGATGGGATGGCGAGTAAAGGTTTTATGCTCCGCATCATTCATGGTACTCAATGGTTTTTTAAGTAAACTGTCGGCAAGGCCAACCTTGCCGACATTGCGCAACAGCGCAGCATTACGCAGATTGCGCAGATCAGCCGCATCCAGACCGCACAATTGCCCGAGTTGCACCGCCTGCTCGGCGACCTGTCGAGCATGTCCGGCGCGATGTTCTCGCATCTCGATAAGGTTGGAAAACAACTCTACGGTGGTCTGGTAACTGCTATCGAGAGACTCCTGGGCCAGCTCCAGAAAACTGACGGTCTGTTGCAGCTCGCCGGTACGGGCACGAACCTTGTCTTCCAGACTGGCATTCAGTTGCTTAAGTTCCTCGTTCTGCTTTCGGGTCAGGGCCTGTAAACGGTCACGATCCGCCTCAAGGTTTTTCTGCTCCAGCGCGCGTTTGACACTCAGGGTGATGTCGTTTTCTTCCCACGGCTTGCTGATATAGCGGTAGATCTGTCCGCTGTTGACCGCCTTGATGGTAGAAGTAAGATCGGCATAACCGGTGAGCAGGATACGTACGGTATCCGGCCAGTGCGCCACTACCTGTTCCAGAAAAGCCGCGCCATCCATCTCCGGCATGCGCATATCGGAGATCACCAGATCCACCGTTTGCTGCTGCAGAAGCTCCAGCCCCTCGCGACCGCTCTGCGCCGTAATAATCCTGTATCCCAATGGGCGGAACAGGCGTTTCAGCGCGCTCAGAATATTAGCCTCATCATCCACGAACAATAACGTGGCGACAGAGTTACTTTGCAGTTGTTCAGCGTTGCTGTTTGAACTCATATTGTCTCCTCATCACTCGTTCCCACGCTCCTGCGTGGGAATGCATACGGTGACGCATGAAGTGAGGTATGGGTTCCCACGGAGACCGTGGGAACCAGCCAATTGCTTTGTACTTGTTCAGCGTTGCTGTTTGAGTTCATCCTCTTGCCTCATCACTTTTTTCAGCCTGTGCCTCAGGCTGCTTCACCGGCAAATGAATAGTAAAGGTGGCGCCTTTATCCACTTCACTTTCCACCTTGATACTACCGCCGTGTTTCTGCACAATGCCGTAGGACAGTGACAAACCCAGTCCGGTACCCGTACCCACAGCTTTGGTGGTAAAGAAGGGATCAAAAATCTTGTTCAGATGTTCAGGGCTGATACCTTTGCCGGTGTCACTAATGGCCACCCAAACTTTGTCATTCTCATGGCCGGTGCGAATGGTAATCACCCCACGCTCCTCGATGGCATGGGCGGCATTGACCAGCAGATTCATAAACACCTGGTTGATCTGGCTGGCAAGACATTCCACCTCAGGCAGTTCACCATATTCCCTGATCACCTCGGCCTTGTACTTGATCTCGTTGTTAACAATATTAAGGGTACTATCCAGGCCTCGATGCAGATCGGCCCATTGCCATTCGGCCTCATCCACATGGGAGAAATCCTTAAGATCCTGGACGATGCCCTTGACCCGCGCGATGCCCTCGCGGGACTCACTCACCAGGTTAAGCACGTCCTGCTTGAGATATTCCAGATCCAGCTCCTGCTTGAGCGCTTTTACCGCTTTAAGTGTGGCGTGATCCTCATCTACCTGCGCTTCCAGTTGCGCATAGCCTTCGAGCATCTGACACAGATTGTCAATGTACTTCCGCAGCGTACCCAGGTTGGAATAGACATAACCGACCGGGTTATTAATCTCGTGAGCCACACCAGCAGCAAGCTGACCAATGGAAGCCAGTTTTTCTGATTGCAGCAGTTGTTCGTGGGATGCCTGTAATTCACGATGGGCGGCCTCCAGTTCGACATGCGCGCGTAGCTGCTCCCTTTCCGCACGGTATAAACGAATGGCTGTTTGTACCGCATGGCCCAATGACTCACCACTGAGTTCTGCTTTGGAAAGATAATCCGATGCTCCCGCACGCAGTAATTCCACAATGAGTCGTTCATCTCGTTGGCCGGTGAGCATCACCACCGGTATGGTAATACCCGCCTCACGTATGTCGCACAATAATGATAAGCCATCACCATCAGGCAACATGTAATCAAACAAGGCACAATCAAAGTTTCCATTACGCAGGGCTTCAAGTGCTTCACTGGCACTGGCAACTTCTTCAATACGAGCTTCAATTGCAGCCGCTTTCAGCGCACGACGTACCGCCATGCGATCCACATCATCGTCATCCACTATGAGTATTTTTAGTTCTTCAGTCATCGTTCTTCCTTAAAAAGCACGAGGGACGAGGAAAACCATTTGACCTCGTCGTTCGTCACTAGCCACTAGTTGTAGGTTGGGCTGAGTGAAACGAAGCCCAACAGCCTGGTCCGATATTCTGTTGGGCTTCATTTTATTCAGCCCAACCTACAGTTTTCGCTGCAAGCAGCGGGGAATTAAACCCTCAGAGATTCAAGGTAATTCGATCAGCGACCAGAACACGTCCAGGGTCTTGACCGCTTCCATAAATTTGCCCGGTTCCACCGGCTTGAGGATATAGCCAGCCACATTCATATCGTAGGCGGCCATGCGGTCTTTTTCTTCATCTGATGTGGTCAGCACAAACACACTGATAGAGCGCAGATCCGCATCACTACGCAGTTCCTTAAGAAACTCGATGCCATTCATCTTCGGCATGTTGATGTCCAGCAGAATAATTTTCGGCATCGGGTTAAGTTTCTCCTGCCCGTCCGTGCCACGTAGCATGGCCAGTGCTTCCAGACCATTGCCGGCCACATGCACCGGGTTGGTGATGTGATTTTTACTGAAGGCGCGCTGTATGCTCATCACATCTACTTCATCATCTTCGACCAGAAGAATTGAAATATTATTATCCAGCATGGTTTATGGCTCCTGTGTTCAAAGTGGCTAGTGACCAGAAAAAAACATCATCCTGGCTCCTCGTCACTCGTAACTTGCCCCTCATCCCTGTTATTTGGCACCGTAAAGCGGAAAGTTGAACCGTGACCCTCCGCTGAGTCCAGGGTAATTTCCCCGCCCAGTTCCTCGACGATTTTTTTCACCACCGTCAGACCCACGCCGGTACTTTCCACCTTGTCACGGGCATTCAGGGTCTGGAATATCTGGAAGACCTTGTCATGATATTCGGGGGCAATACCGGGGCCGTCATCGGCCACGGCAAATTCATAAGTTGCACCATTGACTGGCCGCACCGAAACCGAAACCCGCGCCGACTCGGGTCGGTCATGGTACTTAATAGCATTGGACAACAGGTTAGCGAACACCTGGGACAGCGGCACCCTTGCCGTTGACAGGATGGGCATATCGGGGGCGATGTCGATACGGAAACCAGATGGCGACGCCAGTCCATCGAGGATCTCGACCAGCAATTTCCCTGTATCCACTTCCTCGATTTCCATGTCGATGCGCCCCACTCGTGAGTACTGCAACACTCCGTTGATGAGACCCTCCATGCGTTGTACCCGGCTACGCAGTAGCGCCATCTGCTCACGCGTATCATCGGTCATCACCTCTTCCAGATCCTCCTCGACCCATTGAGAAAGATTGGCAATAGCACGCAGCGGCGCCTTGAGATCGTGGGAAGCGATATAGGCGAACTGATCCAGTTCCTGGTTGCTGCGTTCCAGCGCCTCGGCCTTGGCTTCGAGATCCACCGCCATTTGTTGCAAATCGGCATAGGCCTGCCTGCGCTGGGTGATATCGGTGTGGGAACCGGCCATGCGCACCGGATGGCCCTCGTCATCGAGCTGAACCAGGCCTCGGCACTGGATCCAGCGATATTCATCCTGTTTGTTGCGCAGGCGGTATTCGATGGCAAAGGCATCAGTTTCACCCTCCATGCAGGCTATCCAGCTATCCAGCGCTGCGCCCAGATCGTCTGGGTGGATCAAGGCCTGCAAAGCCAGGAAATTATCTTCGATATCCGCTTCATCGTAACCGAGCATGGTTTTCCAGCGCGGCGAGAAATAGATCTGGCCTGTGGTTAGATCCCAGTCCCAGATGCCGTCCTGAGTGCCACGGGTGATCAGCGTGAAGCGCTCTTCACTGGCGCGCAGATCGGCATCAGCCTGCTTGCGTCGGCTAATGTCACGCAGGATACCGACAAATAGACGCCTTCCATCGGCCTGCTGCATTTCGCTGATCGCCAGATCCATAGACAGGAGATGACCATCACTGTGCCGAGCCTCCACTTCACGCGCGCCTACACCGATAATATGGCCCTGCCCGGATTCCATATAACGATGCAAATAACTGTCATGCCGATGGCTATCCGCTTCGGGCATCAGGCAACTGACATTTTGTCCCATTACCTCATCGGCGCTGTAGCCGAAGATTTTTTCCGCCGCAGGATTAAACGACAGGATTACCCCCTGCTCATTAATGGTAACGATGCTATCGGCAGCATTCTCGACAATAGCCTGAATTTTTTGCCTGCTTTCGCTAAGCGCTGCCTGGTGGCGTAAAAATATGAAATAAATTGCAATGCTCACTGCCAGAACCAGCAGTGTACTTACCTGTAACAATGTTCGTTTATGTTGCGTCTCTTCCAGCAGCGTACGCACGCTATCAACGTATTCAAAATCTGCCTTTTGCCGGTCGAGAAACCGAGTCTCGGTGTCGAGTTCGGCATTGAGCAGATAGCTCACGCCCAGGAAAGGCAACACCAGGATTAACAGCAACAGAGTGAGCCCCAGGTTACCGGCAATTTTGCCTGTCTGCATGGCTTCCCGATTTATATTCTTAACTCTAGCCATGCTTTGCGTTCTTCTGAAGGGTCGCCGATCAGGTATTCAATGATGTTGATCACGTATTCATTTTCAAACGGCTTGGTGATGTAATACGCCGCGCCTGTCATATAGCCTTTCATAACTTCATCTTCGGCGGTGAGCATGACCACGGGTGCCTGAGTCAGATTCTGTTCACGCAGGATCTGCAGGTATTCGAAGCCATCCATTTCGGGCATGCGTACATCAAGAAAAATCAGATCCAACGGTTGAGCACGAACCACTTCCAGCGCTTGCTGGCCGCTATTGGCAGTGATGATATTATATGGCAGTGGATGCAGAAGCCGTTGCAGGGCAGCAAGCACATTTACCTCATCATCGATGAGCAGAATGCTTTTTTCCCCTTGCGGCTGGTTAGTGGTCATATTCAACTGTCTCAGGGAGAATGTCGTAGCCGGAAATATTCCGCCATGTGTTTAGTGAATAAATAGTTTCTCCCTGCTTACATAGTTTTTTCATTGTCGGGTGACAAGATTCAGTGCTGACATCATTCATAAATAGATCCGTTAATAACAGTTCGGTATCACTACCCGACATTTCTCGGGTGGACCCATCTATTAGCGGCGATATGGCTGGAATATTTACCTGACAAACAATAAGTATTTCAGGACAAAAAGATAGATTGAACAGAACGAGTGTTGCGATCCGAAAATTATTACCGCTTATAATTTTGTGTGTATCGGGAGTGATACTCTGGCAGGTACAGTAACTGGCGAATCTGGGCAGCGGCTATTTTTTTAATGTGGCGCGTTATGAATACGTATCCATTTATAAACAGACGCTGGATGTGGCGGTGTATTTTGAAAAGGTTGCGCCAGCACCGGACTGGCTTCATTTTACTCTGCCCAACCTGCACTAACCTGAAAAATTAACCGCAGAGGACGCAGAGGCTCGCAGAGTAAAACGTTTAAACTCTCTTCAGCTTACGGAATAACTAACGCACAACCTCTGCGTCCCTTGCGCGACCGTAACGAAGTGTCGAATGAAACTCGTATAGCGAGGTTCTACGGTAGTTTAAGATTCTTTATTTTCTGTTAGCCTTCGAGTTTTTTCTTCATTAACTCATTGACCTGGGCCGGATTGGCCTTGCCCTGGGTCTGCTTCATAACCTGGCCGACGAAGAAACCCATGAGCTTATCTTTGCCGCCTTTTAATTGTTCAAACTGTTTTGGATTGGCGGCGATGATTTCATCTAATACCGATTCAATTGCACCGCTGTCGGTGATCTGTTTCAGGCCCCGGCTTTCGATAATCGCATCGCTGTCACCTTCGCCAGCCCACATAGCATCAAAGACTTCTTTAGCAATTTTTCCGGAAATGGTGTTATCTTTAATTCTCGTGATCATGCCTGCCAGCATTTCTGCTGTTACCGGGCTATCGCTGATATCACGGTTTTCTTTATTAAGAAAACCGGCCAGTTCGCCCATGATCCAGTTTGCGGAAAGTCGGGCATCGTTACATGCTTTGACCACGACTTCAAAATAGTCACCCATCTCACGACTGGCAGTAAGCAACACTGCATCATCTTCGCTGAGTTTGTAATCAGCCATGAAGCGTGTTTTTTTTGCGTCCGGTAATTCAGGCAGGGTTTTACCGATGCGTTCAAGCAAATCGGCGGTAATTTCAACCGGCAGTAAATCCGGATCAGGAAAGTAACGATAGTCCATGGCTTCTTCTTTGGAACGCATGGGTCGGGTTTCATGTTTATCCGGATCGTAAAGGCGAGTTTCCTGTCTCACCACACCGCCACCTTCGATCAGTTCAATCTGACGCTCCACCTCAAAATTAATCGCCCGTTCGACATAGCGAAAGGAATTAATATTTTTTAGCTCGGTGCGGGTGCCCAATTCTGTTTGACCTTTAGGACGTACCGAAACATTGGCATCACAGCGAAACGAGCCTTCCTGCATATTGCCATCACTGATTTGTAAATAGCGCACCAGTGAATGCATTTTTTTCATATAGGCCACGGCTTCTTTGGCCGAGCGCATATCCGGCTCTGAGACAATTTCCAGTAAGGGCGTGCCAGCACGATTAAGATCAATCCCGCTCATGCCCTGAAAATCTTCGTGCAGGGACTTGCCCGCATCTTCTTCAAGATGGGCGCGGGTCACGCCAATAACTTTTGTTTCGCCATCTTCTAGTTCAATCGTCAGTGTTCCAATCCCCACGATGGGTAATTCAAACTGACTGATCTGATAGCCCTTGGGCAGATCAGGATAGAAGTAATTTTTACGTGCAAAGACTGAACGTGGCGCGATCTCGGCTTTTATTGCCAGACCGAATTTCACCGCCATATTGACGGCTTCCCGATTCAATACCGGCAACACACCGGGCAAGCCCAGATCCACGGTGCAGGCCTGAGTATTTGGCTCGGCTCCATAGGCCGTCGATGCGGCTGAAAATATTTTACTTTTGGTGGCAAGCTGGGTATGAATTTCCAGCCCGATAACAGTTTCCCATTGCATAAATATAGTACCTGGTAGCTAGGGACGAGTGGCGAGGAAAACCATCCTCATCTCATCCTGAATTAAAGCTCGGAATCATCTGTAGGACGGCTAAAGCCGTACCTACAGATGTTCATTCAAAGCCCTGCGGGGCTTGCTGATGATAATCAGTGACTTGCTGAAACTTATGCGCGACATTTAATAGCTTTGCTTCTGCAAAATAGTTACCGATGATTTGCAAACCAGCGGGCATACCATTAGTAAAACCAGTGGGGATGGACATGCCGGGCAGACCCGCAAGGTTCACTGCAATGGTATAGATATCCGACAGGTACATGGTGATTGGATCATCCGCTTTCTCCCCCAGACCAAAAGCAGGAGTGGGCGTGGTTGGTCCCATAATCACATCGACTTTTTCAAATGCCTGTTTAAAATCATCACTGATTAGGCGACGTACTTTTTGCGCCTTCAAATAATACGCATCATAATAACCTGAAGACAGCGCGTAGGCACCGATCATGATCCGGCGTTTAACTTCGGTGCCAAAGGCTTCCCCGCGTGAACGTTTGTACAGATCTTCCAGATCCTTTGGATCATCACAACGATAACCAAAGCGCACGCCGTCAAAACGCGAGAGGTTAGAGGAACACTCGGCCGGAGCGACAACATAGTAGACCGGAACAGCAAGGTGGGTATTCGGCAAGCTGATGTCAACAAACTCAGCACCCATTTTTTTATACTCATCAATCGCGACCTGTACCGCATCACCGATACCGGCATCCAGACCTTCGCCAAAATATTCTTTTGGCAGACCGATTTTTAATCCTTTCAAATCCGCTTCCAGCCCGGCACGATAATTCGGCACCGGGATGTCGATGCTGGTGGAATCACGCTCATCGAAACCAGCCATGGCCTGCAAAATCATGGCGGCATCTTCTGCCGTACGGGTCAGTGGCCCGGCCTGATCCAAACTCGAAGCAAAGGCGATCATGCCGTAGCGAGAAACGCGCCCATAAGTAGGCTTGAATCCTGTCACGCCACAAAGTGCTGCGGGCTGACGAATCGAACCGCCGGTATCGGTGCCGGTGGCGCAGGGTGCCAGTCTTGCCGCCACCGCCGCAGCGGATCCCCCCGATGATCCCCCCGGTACAGTTTCGGTATTCCAGGGATTTTTCACCGCGCCATAAAAACTGGTTTCATTGGATGAACCCATGGCAAATTCATCCATATTGGTTTTGCCCAGCATCACCATGCCAGCGGCATTCAGTTTTTCGACACTGGTGGCATTATAGGGGGCAATAAAATTATCCAGCATTTTTGAACCGCAACTGGTTTTCACCCCATCGGTACAAAAAATATCTTTTTGCGCCAATGGAATGCCGGTTAAAACACCGGCCTCACCAACAGCAATACGCTGATCGGCCTGCTGTGCCTGCGTTAGTGCCAACTCATCACTGACGGTGATAAAACTATTCAAGCCACTGTCCAGGCTATTAATGCGCGCGAGGAAATGGCGGGTGAGTTCTTCGCTGCTGAATTCACCCTCGCGCAAACCGCGAGATAATTCTGCGATGGTTTTGTTATGCATGTACTTCTATCCTATTGTAGATTGGGCTGAATGAAATGAAGCTCAACAACCTGCTCTGATATTCTGTTGGGCGACCGAAGGAAGTGCCTGTGGTGCTTCATTTCATTCAGCCCAACCTACTATCATTCAATAACCTTCGGCACCAGATACAGGCCATCTTCTACCTGGGGGGCGATAGCCTGAAAACGATCTCGCTGGTCGATTTCGCGAACTTCATCTTCGCGCAAACGCTGCACCGCATCGGTGGGATGCGCCATCGGTTCGATATTATCGGTGTCGACTGAGTTCATTTGCTCAACCAGATCCAGTATATTGGATAAATTTTGAACATGTGCTGGCACATCCGCGTCGTTAATGGCTAATCGTGCCAAATGTGCTATTTTTTCTACATCGTGTTTGTCCAATGACATGGCCTGCCTCGAAAATTATGTGATTATGATCCCATTTGGGCTGTATTTGCGGTAAAAGCAAAATAATTTCTTCGAAAATCAACTATTTCAAAGATGATAGCTTGCCCAAGACCCCTCTATTTTATTAAAGTATCGCCTTTAATGACATTAAAGATTATAAATAATTATGTTTGATAACCTGCGTGGTCTGTTTTCCAACGATATTTCTATTGATCTGGGTACTGCAAATACTCTCATTTACGTGCGCGGCAAGGGAATCGTACTCAACGAACCCTCGGTGGTCGCCATTCGCCAGGAACGCGGGCCCGGCGGCCCCAAAAGTATTTCTGCCGTGGGCATGGAGGCCAAACGCATGCTTGGCCGAACTCCCGGCAACATCGTTGCCATCCGTCCGATGAAAGACGGCGTGATTGCGGATTTTACCGTAACCGAGAAAATGCTTCAGCATTTCATTCGTAAAGTTCACGAAGCCCGATTTTTCCGTCCCTCACCCCGAGTGCTGATTTGCGTACCCTGCGGCTCGACCCAGGTTGAGCGTCGCGCCATTCGTGAATCGGCTGCCGGTGCGGGTGCCCGCGATGTGTATCTGATTGAAGAGCCCATGGCTGCCGCAATTGGTGCCGGTATGCCGATATCTGAAGCGTCTGGCTCGATGGTGCTGGACATTGGCGGTGGTACCACTGAAGTGGCGATTATCTCCCTCTCCGGTATTGTTTATTCTGCCTCGGTACGCATCGGCGGGGATCGCTTTGATGAGGCCATTATCAATTATGTCCGTCGCAACTACGGCAGTCTGATTGGTGAATCCTCGGCTGAACGCATCAAACATGAAATTGGTACTGCCTTCCCCGGTAACGAGGTTCGCGAGCTGGAAGTCCGTGGCCGCAATCTGGCCGAAGGTATTCCGCGCAGCTTCACGCTGAATAGCAACGAAATTCTCGAAGCCCTGCAGGAACCGCTCTCCGGTATTGTTTCTGCCGTTAAAACCGCGCTGGAACAAACCCCACCTGAACTGGCCTCCGATATTGCCGAACGCGGCATGGTGCTCACCGGTGGTGGCGCGTTATTGCATGATCTGGATCGCCTGTTGATGGAAGAAACCGGACTCCCGGTTTTGATTGCCGAAGATCCGCTGACCTGTGTTGCCCGCGGCGGTGGCCGGGCGCTGGAAATGATCGATGAGCACGGCGGCGACCTGTTCAGCGTAGAATAAGCAGGTATAGCAGGCAGGTTAATAACCGGCCTGCTATACAAACTGCATGGCTCGTCTATTTTTAGCTAACCCGGTCGGATAAATCCGACTCTACCAATGTCGGCTTAAGCGGAGAGAAGTCCCGTTAAACTGTTATTCATCCAAGGTTCATCAACCGGGATGCGTCTGCTCCTGTTGCTGCTTCTGTCCATCATTCTAATGACGCTGGACTACCGCACTAACACCGTACGCAGCATTCGTGCCGGACTTTCGGTTATCGTATATCCTGTTCAGTATATCGTGGATCTGCCCGGTAGCTTCATCAGCTGGAGTGCTGACACCTTTGTTAGCCGCGAAACGCTGCAGGAAGAAAATGCGAGTCTGCGAACGCAAAACCAGATCCTGAAAGCTCAACTGCAAAAATTTACCTTTATTGAAGCTGAAAATGTGCACTTGCGTGAGCTGCTGCAATCATCCAAGCGCGTCGGTGAACGCATGCTGATTGCTGAATTACTTTCGGTAGCGTTAGATCCTTTTCGCCGTCAGGTGGTGATTAACAAGGGCAGTATCAACGATGAGCTCTATGTTAGTCAGCCGCTGCTCGATGCCAACGGCATTATGGGCAAGATCGTTCACATTTATCCCCTCACCAGCACCGCCATTCTGATCACCGATCCCGATCACAGCCTGCCGGTGCAGGTTGCCCGCAATGGCCTACGAACCATTGCCGTTGGCACTGGCAGTGCCAATCAGTTAGAGCTGTTATATCTGCCCAATAATGCCGACATTCAGGTCGGTGATGATCTGGTGACCTCGGGACTGGGTTGCATCTTCCCGGCGGGCTACCCTGTCGCCCGGGTCATCGCAGTCAACACCAATCCCAGCCTCCCCTTTGCCGAAGTGCTGGCGGAGCCCACCGCTAAACTGGATCGCAGCCGTGAAGTCCTGCTGGTCTGGCCCTCAAATGCGTCCCTGCCGGAAATGCAAACCCCCTGCACGCGCACCCAGTTGGATCCGGAATCATGAGTATTCACGCACGCAGCCGGGGTGGCTGGACCATAACATTTAGTTTTATCGTGGCCATGCTATTAAGCATTCTGCCACTACCACCGTGGTTGCATAATTTCATGCCTGAATGGCTATTGCTGGTCTCTATCTACTGGAGCATGGCTCTGCCACATCGGATTGGGGTGGGGGTCGCCTGGGGGCTGGGTCTATTGCTCGATGTTTTACGCGATACCCTGCTCGGACAATATGCGCTGGTAATGGCTCTGGTTATTTTTATTACCCTGCGCCTGCATCAACGCATTCGTGTGGTACCGCTATGGCAGCAGGCCATTACTATTTTTGTTTTATGTCTGATTTATATGCTGATAAATTTCTGGATTAAAGGCCTGCAGGGACTGGCTCCAAATTTTGGACTGGCACTTATTTCTCCTTTTGTCAGTGCCCTGGTCTGGCCTCTGATTTTTCTGTTTATGCGTAACCTGCGCCGTTATTATCAGGTTAACTAAATGCCCATGACACACATCAACCGGCCTTCCTTGCGCTAAACCATGGCCTATTACCAGCACCTTGCCCTCAAAGATCATGTGCGGGAAACGCAGATCTTCACCCAGCGACTGATTATTGCAACGATCATCGTGATCATTCTTACCACTCTTCTGCTTGCCCGCTTGTCCTATTTGCAAATTATCAATCTGAGTCATTACTCCCTGTTATCGGAAAACAACCGGGTCAATATCCTGCCTATCCCCCCCACCCGAGGTCTGATCTATGATCACAACGGAATTTTACTGGCACAGAACCTACCCAGTTTCACTCTGGAGTTAGTCAGTGAACATATCGATGATGTGGACGCAACGGTTGCCCAGATTGGCAAACTCATTAGCCTCAGCGAAGAAGACATTAAGCGCTTCAATAAAAACCGTCGACACAAACGCCGCTTTGAGGGTATTCCCCTGCGCTTTCGACTCAATGACGAAGAAGTTGCACGCATTGCCGTCAACCAATACCGCATGCCGGGGGTGAATATCCACGCCAACCTGACCCGACATTATCCACTCGGTGCACTGGGGACACATGCCATTGGTTATGTGGGTCGCATTAATATTGAAGAGCTGCGCACATTGGATGAATCCGACTACAGTGGCACCAACCACATCGGTAAAACCGGGATCGAACTCGCCTACGAAGATCAACTGCACGGCAGTGTCGGCTTGCAAAAAGTGGAGACCAATGCACAGGGTAAAATTCTACGCGTGCTGGAGCGTCAGTTGCCAATCCCGGGGAAAAATCTGTATTTGAATCTGGATGTTAAATTACAGGCCATTGCCGAAAAAGGTTTTGGCGAGAATACCGGAGCCCTGGTGGCCATCGATCCTCGTGACGGTGCAGTGCTGGCACTGGCCAGTGTGCCCACCTATGATCCGAATTTATTCGTCAACGGCATCAGCACCCACGATTATAGCCAGTTACGCGACTCACCGGATCGGCCCCTGTTCAATCGTGCCCTGCGTGGTCAGTATCCTCCCGGTTCAACCATCAAACCGTTTATCGGCCTGACCGGACTGGAAGTGCATGAAATAAACCTTGCTGAAGAAATTAACTGTCCGGGCTGGTATATGCTGAAGAATGATCCCCGCCGTTACCGCGACTGGAAAAAAACCGGCCATGGTAAAGTCGACCTCACTCGCGCCATCGTCGAATCCTGCGATGTTTATTTTTATGATCTGTCACTGGCACTGGGGATTGACAATATGCACGATTTCCTCGCCCGCTTCGGGCTGGGTCAACGCACCGGCATCGACATTGAAGGCGAAAAAGCCGGTCTGCTGCCCTCCCGTGGCTGGAAGCGTCGAACCCGAAACCTGCCCTGGTTTCCCGGTGAAACTTTGATTACCGGCATTGGTCAGGGCTTTATGCTGACCACGCCGCTGCAACTTGCGAGTATTACCGCCAGCCTCAGCCTCCATGGTCAGCGCAAACAACCACGTATGATCTATGCCATTGAGGCACCGGATAATAGCCGCTTTGATATTATTCCTCCGGTGAGCATCAATCCACCCGTCGCGGCAGATGAAGCTAACTGGAACATAATTATTCAGGCCATGAAAAAGGTGGTGCATAGTCTGCACGGCACCGCACGCCGAATTAACCGCAAGCTGCCTTATACCATTGCCGGTAAAACCGGAACCGCCCAGGTCTTTGGCATTAAACAGGACGAAGAATATATTGAAGAAGAGGTCGCTAAAAAACTACGTGACCACGCGCTGTTTATCGGCTTTGCACCGGTTGATGATCCACAAATTGCGATTGCAGTTATCGTCGAGAATGCGGGCAGTGGCGGAGCCATGGCTGCACCGATTGCCCGCAAGGTTATGGATCAATATTTACTGAGTTCAGGATCATGAACATCGACATAAACAGGCTGACTGTGCCCGCAAAAATAACCGGGATAAAACACTAAATGGCTTTTCGCGACCCACCTCTTCTGAATGATACCCCGACGCACACGCGGCGACATGGTTTTCATCTGCGCATTGACTGGCCTTTATTTATTGCCTTGTTATTGTTAGCCGGCATGGGTTTGTTTGTGCTTTATAGTGCCAGCGATCAGAATCTGGCCGTGGTGCAAGGACAGGGTCTACGCATTCTGCTAGCCTTTTTCATCATGTTACTACTGGCGCAAATTGCACCTTATGGGATTCAATTCTGGTCACCCTGGCTCTACGCTCTCGGCCTACTGTTATTACTCGCGGTACTGGTCATGGGAGAAATTGGCAAGGGCGCACAACGCTGGCTGGATCTGGGCTTTGTAACTTTTCAGCCCTCGGAAATCATGAAACTGGCGGTGCCGATGATGATAGCCTGGTACTTTGCCGAAGCACCGCTACCGGCTAATCGCAAACGCCTGCTGGTCGCGGGACTGCTGCTCATCATTCCGACGCTACTGGTAGCCAAGCAACCGGATCTGGGAACCTCATTACTGATTGCCAGCTCCGGTGTATTCGTACTCCTGCTGGCTGGCCTGTCCTGGCGTTTCATCAGTAGCACCCTGTTTATTATTCTCGCCAGCACGCCCATTGCCTGGAACTATCTGCTGCATGATTATCAGCGCCAGCGGATATTGACCTTTATTAACCCGGAAAATGATCCACTGGGTTCGGGCTACCATATTATTCAGTCCACTATTGCCATCGGCTCCGGCGGCATTTATGGTAAAGGCTGGCTTAATGGCACTCAGTCACACCTCGATTTTCTACCTGAACGTTCTACTGATTTTATTTTTGCCGTCCTCAGTGAAGAATTTGGATTTCTCGGGGTGATTACGCTACTTTCACTTTATGCATTTATCATCGGCCGGGGCCTGATCATTGCCTCACAGGCTCAACATACTTTTGGCCGGCTGCTGGCGGGTAGCATCACCATCACCTTTTTTGTTTATATTTTTGTCAACATCGGTATGGTCTCCGGAATCCTGCCCGTCGTTGGCGTACCTTTACCTCTAATCAGTTATGGTGGTACTTCGGTAGTGACCCTGCTCGCCGGATTCGGTATCCTCATGTCTATACAAACGCATCGTAAACTGATGCCAACCTAGAAAACATTTAAACAACCATGCAAAATTATAAACACCTGTTATTCATCATCCTATTTATGTTCAGCAGCCTGCTACAGGCCAAAGCAAGCTATTTTGGCAGTAACGCAGAAATCGATGATTTTATTGCTGAAATGGTGACAAAGCATAAATTTGATGCTGCGGAGCTAAAAAAATTATTTGCCAAAACCCGTCGTCATCAAAGTATTCTTGATGCCATTGCCCGCCCGGCAGAAAGTAAACCCTGGAGCGAATACCGGCCTATCTTCCTAACCCGTGACCGGCTCAAGGGCGGCTTGAAATTCTGGCAGCAAAATGAAGCCCTGCTACGTCGTGCATACGAAACCTACGGCGTACCCGAAGAAATTATAGTGGCCATTATTGGAGTCGAAACCCGCTATGGAAAACATGCCGGTCGCTATCTGGTCATGGATGCGCTAGCCACCCTGGCCTTTGCCTATCCACCCCGAAGTTCATTCTTTCGCAAAGAATTAAAAGAGTACCTGTTAATGGCGCGAGAAGAAGGCGTTGATCCCCTGCAATATAAAGGCTCCTATGCCGGTGCCATGGGTATGCCACAATTCATGCCCAGCAGCTTTCGCCAGTATGCCGTTGATTTTAGCGGTGATGGAAAACGGGATCTATGGACCAACCCGGAAGATGTCATTGGCAGTGTTGCTAATTATTTTAAGCGCCATCACTGGAAAAAAGGGGAGCCAGTTGCCTTTAAGGTCAGAGTGACAGGGAATGCCTATAAAAAATTGCTGGGCACAAAACGTCATCAAATGAAACCACATCTGACCCTGAAAGAAATGCGTACCCATGGTGTCAGCCTGCCCAAAGGCTTAGCCGCGGATATGACCGGTTCTTTAATTGAGCTGGATGGCATCAACGGCCCGGAACAATGGGTGATCTGGCATAACTTCTACGTGATCAGTCGCTACAATCACAGCGCACTGTATTCCATGTCGGTATTCCAGCTTAGCCAGCAGTTACGCGAGAATAAATGAAAACCCGTTCCTGCCACCCGGCATTCTCCGGCGTAGTTATCATCCTGCTACTGAGTGCCTGTGGAACGGCAAAAAACAACCGCTATCAGATTCATCAGGATCGCGCTCCCGATAAGAATATTGATATCAGCCAGGTTCCTGATGCCATTCCCCGCAATCAACCGCGCAGTAAATATGGCAACCCGAGCAGTTACAAAGTTCGTGGTCAAACCTACCGAGTAATGAAAAGCAGCCGGGGCTATACGGCTCGCGGGGTGGCCTCCTGGTACGGTAAAAAATTTCACGGCCACCGCACCTCCAGCGGTGAAACCTACAATATGTACGCCATGAGTGCCGCACACAAAAAACTGCCCCTGCCCACCTGGGTGCGCGTTACCCATTTGGGTAATGGCCGCAGTGTGATTGTGAAAGTGAATGATCGCGGCCCCTTTCATGATAACCGCTTGATTGATCTGTCCTGGGCTGCGGCGAAAAAACTCGGCATTACCAAAACCGGTACGGGTGTGGTCGAAGTAGAAGCGCTTGAGCCCGGACAGGATCAACAGACGAAAAAAAAAACTGACCCTGCAGAAACGAAAGCCACGGCAACAGCACTGCAATACCATCTCTATCTACAGGCAGGAGCCTTTGTCAGTCGCAACAATGCCCAACAATTACAGCACAAACTACAGCAGGCATTACAAATTCAAAATATACGCGCGATGTACAGTGAAGAGAAACAGCTTTACCGGGTACGCATCGGCCCTCTGGCCAACGTTGACGAAGCCGACCAGCTGGCTGAGAAAATCAGTCAACAGGGACTGGCGCAACCCCATATTGTGATTGATTAATCATTAAGGTGTCGGAGTCAACATGCGACTGAAGTTTCAGATTTCAGGCCCACTATAATGTTGACTCCGACACCTTCAAATGTAGCTTGGGTAGAGTAAAACGAAGCCCATCAAGGAATCGCAACCCCCACTTCCAACGCATCAAACCAGTCAATGAAACGCCCCACATCATCGCCCCTGAACATGCGGCCATGCTGAGGTGCCATAATTTCAATATCCAGTTTTCGTACTCGTTGCACCCAATCCTTCTTGGCACGGTTGGATGGCATCCAACGTTGATGAAATAACGTCATTTTAGAACAATGGTCATCAAAATCCTCAACGAACATGGGTGAATCAGGGGCTTCAAGTGCCGCACCCACATCACCACTCATCAGAATTTTTGCCACCGGATCGTAGACATGAAAATTCCCTGAGGCATGAAGATAATGTGCCGGAATCAATTCAAGCTTTAGCGCACCCATGTCGATCATCCCGCCTTCATCCGGAATCGGTACAAACTCTATTTTCTGTGAACCAAAATGACGAATAAAACCTTCCCATAACCATGGCGTATGCAAACGGGCATCAGGTACCGCCTCTTCCCACAGGCCAAGCGAAGAAATAATATCGGGATCTTGATGTGAGGCAAAAAGATCCGTAATCTGCTCAACCCGTACAAATTCCAATAGCGCCGTCAACATGGGGGCAAACACTTCGATACCACCCGGATCCAGTAACAGAGCCCGATCACCGACTTTCACCATATATTGGTTGGTATCAATAATTTTTTCCGGTTTATCCGGATCACGCCCAAACACGACCCATTGATGAGCCTCATCATAAATTTTTACTGATTTCATCTAGTTTTCTTCCCTGGCAAGCATATTTAATATTTCAGTTAAGCTGTCGTGACTGCCCTGCAAACGCGAGCGAATATTATCGGTTGAATTATCAACCTGGTTGGCAACCACTTCGAGGCTTTGACTAAATTCTTTTGCCCGGGATGCTTCGACTCGAGAGGTTGCCGAGATGATTTGTGCGCCGCGCGTACTGCGTTGAATATCTTCCAGCAAGCTCCTCATCTTCCGGATCACGCTGATGAATTTCTTACGACACAGGGCAGAATCACTACCTACTTTGTTCATCACCTGTTGCAATGATTTTATGTGCTTAACTTCATCACCCTGTTTAATCACCTGCTGATAGCGTACCCAGGTCTGGTTAAAATGCCGGTGCTTCACCGCAAAATGCACAAAATCAACCGATTGTTTTGAAATCTGATTCACCAGCGAAATAATTTCGTGGGCCATTTCGTCGATAAAATCAGTAATCGGCCGAAAGCCTTTCGCCGCATCACCCGCACGATGAGAAATGGCCTTGGCATTCATCACCCCTAATGACATCTCTCGCGCAACTTTACGAACCTCACGCAATTCAGAACTGATGCTTGCCGACACAATTAGAATATTCTCTTCTGCATTTAACGCTGAACTCATGTCACCTCACATTTTAATAAGCTTTGTAATCCTTCTAGCGACAGAAACACGGGGAAACTTAAGCTAATTTTCTGAAAATTATATCGACTTAAAGTAGGGCTAAATCATCAATCCAAACCCGGAATGCCGCCACTCATTTTTTATTTTCCTAAGCCATCCCTATGTTTCAGTCCCCGGAGTCTGTAAAATACCTTCAACTTTTGAAGTCCCGAGGAAACCATGCGTAAATCGCTGATAATTTGCACCCTTTTACTGCTGAGCGGATTCAGTCAACTATTGCTGGCTAACCCTAAATTAGTTCCCGCCGTACCAAATATTCAGGCCAAAGCCTATTTGCTCATCGATCAGCAAAGTGGCTATATTCTCGCCTCAAAAAAGAAAGATGAACGCATCGAACCGGCTAGTCTGACCAAACTGATGACCGCCTATGTGGTCTTTTATGAAATACAGTCCGGCAGCATCAGTCTGGACGATCAGGTAAAAATCAGCGAAAAAGCCTGGCGTATGAAAGGCTCACGCATGTTTATCGAAGTCAACAAACATGTCAGCGTCGAAGATCTGCTCAAAGGCATGATCATCCAGTCCGGCAATGATGCCAGCGTGGCGCTGGCCGAGCACGTTGGCGGTAGTGAGAATGCTTTCGTCACCCTGATGAATAAACATGCTGAAAGTATGGGGCTGGCTAATACCCATTTTATGAACAGCACCGGCTGGCCCAATGCCGATCACTACACCACAGCCCATGATCTCGCCCGTATTGCAATGGCCCTGATCCGGGATTTCCCTGATTACTACCCCTGGTACAAAACCAAAGAATATACCTATAACAATATCAAACAGTACAACCGTAACCGGCTGTTATGGCTGGACGATCGGGTTGACGGGATTAAAACAGGGCATACCGAGTCCGCCGGTTACTGTCTGATTACTTCCGCTAAGCAGGATGAAATGCGGTTAATTTCAGTGGTACTCGGTACCCCCTCAGAAAATTCCCGCGCCAGCGCCAGCCGCGCCCTGCTGAACTACGGCTTCCGTTTTTATGAAACCTTCGTCCTGCACAAAGCCTACGCCCCGCTAACCAGTATGCATATCTGGAAAGGCGAGTCCGAAACACTGGCCTTAGGATTAGAACAAACACTCTATATCACTGCCCCCCGTGGCAGCCGTAAACAGATAAAAGCCAATATGAATATCGACAGCATGATTGTCGCCCCAGCTGCCAAAGGCCAGACATACGGTAGCGTCAATGTCATGCTTGGCAAAGAGCAACTGGCACAGCTACCACTGGTTGCGCTCCAGGATGTTCCCGAAGGCGGGCTCTGGCGCAAGCTGGTTGATAATATTATTTTGATGTTTAAGTAGCGTGATGAGCATGTCTTCGATCTGTTATCTCAATGGCGACTATCTGCCGGTTAATGAGGCTAAGGTCTCAGTACTTGATCGCGGTTTTATTTTTGGTGATGGGGTTTATGAAGTCATTCCTGCTTATGGCAGCACGCTATTTCGCCTGCAGCAACATCTGCAACGCCTGGACAACAGCCTGAAAGCCATCCGTTTAAGCAACCCGCTTAGTCATGAACAATGGCAACACTGCCTGCAAACGCTGGTTGAAAAAAACCAGAATGATAAATATAGCGATCAGTCTATTTATTTGCAGGTCACCCGCGGGGTAGCCAAACGCGATCACAGTTTTCCTGAAAACACCAAAGCCACCGTCTTTGCCATGAGCAACCCTCTGGCAAGCATCAGCAAAGATAAAATGCAGGAAGGTGTTGCCGCCATCACCCTGGATGATATTCGCTGGCGTTACTGCTATATAAAAACCATTGCTCTGCTGCCCAATATACTGCTCAAACAACAGGCTGTTGAAGCCCAGGCCAGTGAAGCTATTTTAATCCGTGAAGATGAGGTGACCGAAGGCTCAGCCAGTAATTTATTCATCGTAAAAGATGGCATCATCAAAACGCCGATAAAAAGTGAACGCCTGCTGCCGGGCATTACCCGCGACTTAATTGTTGAGCTAGCACTACAGAATAACTTACCCTGCGAAGAAATCCACATCACAGAAATGGAACTCCGCACCGCAGATGAAATCTGGTTATCCAGCTCGACCAAAGAAATTTTACCCGTCATCCGTCTGGATGATAAAACTGTGGGTACAGGCGCTGCCGGCCCGCTGTGGGGGAAAATGATTAACATTTACCAGTCTTATAAACAAAATCTGCGGACGCAGGCAGAACAGGAAACGGCTTGAAATTCTCCCCCCTAAAAACCATATACCACAAATGAGCAACCAAGAAGAAACCCTGTTTGAATTCCCCTGTGAGTTCCCCTTAAAAGTTATGGGGCGCAACGAAACCGGGTTTGAAAATCATGTCATGGCAATTATTTACCGACACATAGACGAAATAAAAATACTGGACAGCAAATGCCGACCAAGCAAAAAAGGTAACTTTGTCTCTGTCTCCATCACTATTCTGGCGCAGAGCAAGCAACAACTGGATGATTTATACATTGAACTCAATGCCAGTGATGCGGTACTGATGACCCTGTAAGTATAGTAACCAATCGATTACGCCGTGCCATCCACCCCACTCCCGCTTATTATTCGTGATCTTGGACTACAGGACTACGAACCCGTCTGGCATGCCATGCAGACGTTCACCCAACAGCGTGATGAAACCACCGCTGATGAACTCTGGCTGGTTGAACATCCACCTGTGTTTACCCTGGGCTTGAATGGTAAATCAAAACACCTGCTGAATCCGGGAGATATTCCAGTTATTAATGTCGATCGCGGTGGTCAGGTCACCTATCATTGCCCCGGTCAGCTGGTATTTTACCCGCTGATAAATTTACAACGTCAGCAACTGGGAGTACGACAACTGGTTTCATTACTGGAGCAAATCGTGATTGAGCTGCTGGCGAGTTACAAGATTAAGGCACAGAGTCGTGCTGATGCTCCCGGCGTTTATATTAATGACGAAAAAATTGCGGCGCTGGGGCTGCGTATTAAACGTGGTTGTAGTTATCATGGCATGGCTTTCAATATTGATATGGATCTTGAGCCCTTTAGCCGTATCAATCCCTGTGGGTATGAAAATATGCCGGTAACACAATGTGCGGACATTGGGATTCATGATAATGTGAAGATAATCACAAAAAAAATACAACAGCTCTTTATCGAACGATTGAATTATAAAATAAGAGCCTGCACACCAGTACTACCTGCAATCAAAATCATTTAGGAAAAATTACGATGATTTTTTATTTTGTAAAAATATTTCAGCTGCTGCTTATGCCTCCGGCTCTGATGATAATCATCATGCTGCTGGGACTACTGCTGATGCGAAAATCTCAACGCTACGGCAAAATTCTCATAATCAGTGGCATGGTGCTTCTGCTTGCTTCAAGCCTGCCTATCATTATAAAACCACTTATTATTTCAATGGAAAGTACTCCTGCATTAAGCCTCAAAAATTTAAAAACGATGGATGCCAGTGCCATTGTGGTGCTGGGTGGTGGCAGTTATCTAAACGCCCCCGAATATGAAGGCGATACAGTTTCCACAGGAACGCTGGAACGCATTCGTTACGCTGCATATCTGCAGCGACAAACAAAATTACCCGTATTGGTCACTGGCGGGCGGGTATTTGATTACATTAAGGTATCCGAGGCCAGCCTAATGAAAAGAGTCCTGCAAAATGACTTTCATGCTACTGTGAAATGGGAAGAAGAACAGTCACGCAACACCTGGGAAAACGCGCAGTACAGTTACAAGATGCTTGAGCAACAGAAGATAAACAAAATAATTCTGGTTACCCATGCCATGCACATGCCTCGCTCGATTCTGTCCTTTGAAGCTGCCGGTTTTGAGGTCACCCCTGCGCCACTGGCATTTCATTCTAAGTCAACAGGATTTTCAGCATCTTTACTTATCCCCAGTGCCGGCACAATGTATACACTCAGCCACTTCATGCATGAAACCATTGGTACACTCTGGTATCGCTTGCGTTATATGTAAATGGATTCCATCTCACTGGAGATAATACCGGGTGACATAATCATCAATGCATTCTTAACCTGATTCTTTTTTTTCAGTGCCCGGTTCAACAAGTTCATAATTTGTTGAACGTACACCACTCATTAACTGATCAATGCTCTCATGTGGAATATTCACCATTTCCAGTGCAATGCTGCCAAGACGCAAACTACTTTCTACTGCTTCCGGGAAAGCATGGGTTGCCCCCGCTTCAAGTAAGCGACCACAGGCTTCAAGATCCCGTGCCCGAGCAACTATCGGCATATCAGGATAATCATTTCTAATATGGGCAACTGCCTCCTCAACTGTCGGGCCATGATCAATCGTTAATACCACCAAAGGTGCACGCTCTATCTGACTGCCTGTTAATAAATGAGGATCACCAATGTCACCAAAATAAACATTTAGACCATCTTTTATTCCCTGTGCTACCCGCTCTGGGTTGGTATCAAAAATCACCGTGGGAATGCCACTACCCTCCATCAACATCGCTACCGTATGACCGACCCGGCCATAACCACCAATCACCACCTTCCTTTGCATTTCCGTATCTTCAGTACTAATTTGATCATGATATTTTTGCTCAGCACCACTTAGACTATTTGCCAACCGGTCACCGAGACGGACTAATAACGGTGTGACCAGCATGGAAATAGAAATGACCCCAATAGCATGGACAAAGGTTTTATCATCAATAACCTGCAATACATTGGCCGCAGAAAATAAAACAAACCCGAATTCCCCACCCTGCGCGAGAAAGAAACTAACTCGGGTAGCAAAATCTTTTGGGTAGCCAAAGATAAGAGCTAATACAAAAACAACCAGTAATTTAATAACGATAATAACAATGGTATGTTGTAAAAATATTCCCGGCTCTGCCGCAAGCGCCGAGATGTCGATGGACATCCCCACCGCCAAAAAAAACAGACTCATCATTATGCCTTTAAAAGGCTCAATCGAGGCTTGTATCTGTAACCGATAATGTGAACCCGATAAAAACATACCCATCACAAATGCGCCCAACGCCATCGACATACCGGCTTTTTGCATAGCCCATGCGGCCAATAAAACGGTAAGGAGTACCGTTAATAAAAAACCTTCTTTATTTCTTTTTTTTGCAAGATAGGTCAAAGCCTGTGGCAGAATTAATTTTGCAAAAGCACTTATCAATAACAACATGCCAATAACTATGGCAAATTGTTCCCAGAGAGGAACATCTGCAGACAGAGTCCCGGTTACTGACATGATGGGGACCAACGCCAGCAGCGGAACGATGGCCAGATCCTGCATTAATAAAATAGAAAAAGTCACTCGCCCATGTTTGCTGGCGATTTCGCCACGCTCCTGCAATAACTGCAAAACAAAAGCGGTTGACGATAACGCGAAAGCCATACCGATTAAAAATGCCACTTGCCATGATGATTGAAACAGGAGGAAATAAAATCCAATTAATACACCTGATATCAGAATCTGCAAGGTTCCGAGCCCCAGGACTTCACGCCGCATTGCCCAGAGACGACCAGGCTTCATATCCAGGCCAATAATAAAAAGAAGAAATACGATGCCCAGTTCAGTGAAGTGGCGGACATCTTCAACATGCTCAGTCACATAGGGGCCGGGCGAATAAGGTCCAACAATGATTCCCGCCACCAATAAACCTAGCACCGAGCCAAGACCAAGATGTTTAAACAGGGCAACCGCAACGGAGGTCACAATTAGAACCAAAAGCGCAGAAGTAAGAAAGCTGTCCAGAGGCATATTAAAACATTAACTTTTTTGAGTTAAACCACAGGCCGGTTTCAGGATTTATTATTAAGAATAGCGGGTAATCAGATGCTTCACAGAAACCCGGCAAATAAATTAATGAAAAACCTGCATGATTCACTCGTCCCCCAATGCCTGGTATAGAAAAATAAAGGAGAACAACAACTCAATGTCTGAATCAAACCACTTGAGTATAACCCTTGTATTTTGTGGTTAAACCCACACAGGCCGCTATTGGTCTAACAGCCAAGACCACCATAGCCTGGCCGTTTGTCCCAGCTTACTTGATCTGCATGGTTTAAGTTTCCCGCAATCCTTGCTACTATCGCTGTCTTAAAATTTACCGATATAGCCATAAATTAAGATTATCTCCAAAGAGATAGATCATGGCGACCAACGTGGAGGCGTAATGGCCGATAGAAGATTACAGGTTTTTCAAACCGTTGCACGATTACTGAGTTTTACCAAGGCGGCTGAAGAGCTGCACATGACCCAGCCTGCGGTGACTTTTCAGGTACGCCAATTAGAAGAGCAGTACAATACCCGCCTGTTTGATCGTACTCATAATCGCATCAGTCTGACCGAGGCCGGCCGCAAGGTCTATGAGTCCGCCATTCACATCTTTGAACTCTATGCCGAAATGGATAATGCGGTACGCGAACTCACCGGCGATGTGGGCGGGGTGTTAATTCTCGGAGCCAGCAGTACCATTGCCGAATACATGTTGCCCGTCTTACTCGGTGACTTTAAAAAGGAATATCCCGATGTCAGCATTCGCCTGAAAGTCTCTAATTCTGATGGTATCGTGAGTCAGGTTGAAAATAATACCATTGACATGGGCGTGGTCGAGGCGCCGGTCAACAATAAAAATCTGGTTGTGGAAGTCTGCCGCACCGATGAACTGGTGCTGATTGTGCCACCCGACCATGAGTTAGCAAACCGGAAAACTGTTTCACCCAAAGAGCTGGTTAACTATCCCTTCATCTGTCGCGAAGAAGGTTCAGGCACACGTGAAGTCATGCTCGAAAGCATGTCTGCTGATGGTGGCGGCAGTGCCGGTGATCTCAATGTGGTCATGGAACTGGGGAGCCTGGAGGCTATCAAGGGTGCAGTTGAAGCCGGCATGGGTATTTCTGTACTCTCCAGTGCCACCATTGTAAAAGAACTCAAGCTGGAAACCCTGGTCGCAGTCAAGCTCGACCCACCAGCACACCGCCCCTTTTCCTTTGTTCATCAAAAACAGAAATTCCGTGTTCGGGCAATGGATGAGCTGCTGAACTTTGCGCGCAATTATTGTAAGGAACATCCGTGAGCTCCATGATTAAACTTTTATTCACAGGGACGTATTGAATGAGCACCAGGGAACCGCGTTTACTGGAAATTTTAAATAATCTACCGGAAGCAGAAGCAGGTTCATTACTGGATTATGCCGAGTTTTTACTTAGCCGTGCACCTCAGAATCAACTCCTGCAAGCCCTGTCTTCAGCCGCGGCAATACAGGGAAAAAGCCTCCCCGTCAGCCCGGTTACTATGCCGACAGTCAGCACCAATATTGAAGTAGAAGATATCAAGCCGGCGGACATCCCCCGCCCGGAAACAGAAACCATCATCGGTGCGGTGAAACGATTATCCAATACCTATCACATGCTCAGCAAAGACAAAATGCTGCATGAAACAGCGGATTTAGTCGGCCAAAGTCTGATGGGAACACGAGACAATGTTGAAGTGATCGATGAGCTAGAAGTGGTGTTCCGGCGATATTATGAAAAACAGTTTGAGCAAACTGAATCTTCATGATTGGTATTTTAAAGAGCTGGTTCAACCGCTACTTTTCTGATCCACAAGCGGTTCTACTTGCGGCAATTCTGATTATCGGCACTACCGTCATTCTGACTATGGGCAATATGCTGGCCCCGGTATTGGCGGCTGTAGTGATTGCCTACCTGCTCGAAGGCTTAATTCGCAAACTAGAACACAACGGCATGCGGCGCATATTTTCAGTTATTATCGTCTTTGTTCTGTTTAACCTTTTTGTCAGTGTTTTGTTATTCGGCATTGTTCCGCTGCTCTCGACGCAGATCACCGCACTTGCCCGTGAGCTGCCTAAATATCTGGAGATTGGCCGCAGTATGCTGATTACGCTACCCAGCGATTACTCTTTTATTAGCGCCAAACAAATCCAGCAACTGGTCGATGTACTTAATCGCGAAGTGGGTACACTGGGGCAAACCATTTTCACATTTTCCCTCTCCTCGATCCCCGGCATTATCACCATCATGGTCTATATGATCCTGGTGCCCATGCTGATCTTTTTCTTCCTCAAAGATAAAGCCGTTATCCTCAAATGGTTCTCAGGCTTTTTGCCGCATGATCACAGTCTTGCCAATGATGTGTGGAATGAGATGAATCTACAGCTCGGAAATTATGTGCGCGGAAAGTTCTGGGAAATATTGATCGTCGGCATTATTACCTATATCGGCTTTGCCATTTTTGCGATGAAATATGCTCCCCTGCTCGCCACCCTGGTTGGCATATCGGTACTGGTACCTTATATTGGTGCCACCATCGTCACCATCCCCGTACTGCTGGTCGCCTACTTTCAGTGGGGCTGGAGCACCGACTTCGCCATGGCCATGATCGTCTACGGCGTCATTCAGGCACTGGACGGTAACCTGCTCGTGCCGCTGCTGTTCTCCGAAGTCGTCAACCTGCATCCCATCGCCATCATCGTCAGCGTCCTGGTCTTCGGTGGCTTATGGGGATTCTGGGGTGTATTTTTCGCCATTCCCCTCGCCACCCTCGTCAACGCCGTCATTCGCGCCTGGCCACGCGGCCAGCATCTCAGTACCTGACATCAATCGTTGCAATAAATATTCGCATGTGTTTTATCTCCCTCCCGAGGGAAAAAAGGGCTATGAACCGCAAGTAGATACCCGTGATACACAAAGAGTCATTATTTAAAATCAGAGCGATACAATGTAGGTTAAGCTGAATGATTTTTATGAAGCCCAACAGCCCAGACGAATACCACGCTGCTCGTGCTGGATACAGGTTTGTTGGGCTTCATTTCATTCAACCCAACCTACACAATTGTCGCTACGGCGCGGTTTCTCTGGCATAGCTTCGATTGAAATCAGTCCCATTCCAGAGACTGCGTTTTTATTTAAAATACGTGCGCCTGAACAGAGTATCTACAGTCGAACTTCACATTTTACTCTTTAAACCGGGTAAACACCAAAGTTGCGTTCGTACCGCCAAAACCAAAACTATTGGACATGACACAGTTGAGTGTCTGTTCATCCCGTCGCTCACGCACGATCGGCATGCCTTCAGCTTCCGGCATCAGCTCATTTATATTCGCTGATGCGGCAATGAAATTATTTTCCATCATCAACAGGGAATAAATCGCCTCGTTCACACCCGCCGCACCTAAGGCATGTCCGGTCAATGATTTGGTTGAAGCAATCGGCGGAATATTATCGCCAAATACATTTTTAATCGCTTTTAGCTCAGGCGGGTCACCGGCCGGGGTGCTGGTTCCGTGTGAGTTGATATAGTCGATTGACAGATCCGGATCAACAGTTTCCATTGCCTGGCGCATACAACGCTCCGCACCTTCACCGGAGGGTTGCACCATATCATAGCCATCAGAAGTAGCCCCATAACCGGCAAGCTCGCCATAAATTTTAGCCCCACGTGCTTTCGCATGTTCCAGCTCTTCTAATACCAGCAGCCCACCGCCACCGGAAATAACAAAGCCATCACGGGTGACATCGTAGGTTCGTGAAGCGGTTTGTGGGGTTTCATTGTATTTGGATGACAGTGCACCCATGGCATCAAACAACACACTCATGGTCCAGTGCACGTCTTCACCGCCACCAGCAAAAACAATGTCCTGCTTGCCCATTTGAATCAGCTCAGCGCCATGACCAATACAGTGGGCACTGGTCGAACAGGCTGAACTCATGGAATAATTCACGCCTTTGATTTTAAACGGGGTGGCCAGACAGGCGGAGTTGGTGCTTGACATGGTGCGGGTCACCATATACGGCCCAACCCGGCGAATGCCTTTCTCGCGCATAGTGTCAGCGGCTTCAATCAGATATTCCGTCGAAGGGCCGCCTGAGCCCACTACCAGTCCACTGCGAACATTCGAAACATCATCGTCACTGAGACCGGCATCTTCGATGGCCTGACGCATGGCGATATAATTAAAAGCTGCACCCCGCCCCATAAAGCGAAGCAACTTGCGATCAATTTCTTCTTTGAGATCAATGTGAATCTGCCCATGTACACGGGAGCGAAATCCCATATCCGCATATTCCTGTGCAAACTCAATCCCTGAACGACCTTCACGTAAGGCTTCCAGGACTTCATTCTTGTTGTTGCCAATACTGGAAATAATACCCATGCCAGTCACAACAACACGCCGGTGAATCTTAAAATTGGTAGTCATATAGCTTAAAAATTCTCTGTTGAAGTAAATAAACCTACGCGAAGATCTTTAGCGGTATAAATCTCGCGCCCATCCACTTCCATGCTGGCATCACCAATTCCCATGATCAAGCGGCGCATAATCACCCGCTTGAGCTCAATTTTATAGGTTACTTTTTTCGCCGTAGGCAGCACCTGGCCAGTGAACTTGACCTCGCCGGAACCCAGTGCACGGCCATGACCCGGCCCACCTTTCCAGCCCAGATAAAAACCAATCAACTGCCACATGGCATCCAGCCCCAGACAACCCGGCATCACCGGATCACCCTCGAAATGGCAGGCAAAAAACCACAGATCAGGGTTAATATCCAGCTCGGCAATAATCTCGCCCTTGCCGTGTTCACCACCGTCTTCATTAATGCGGGTAATACGATCAAACATCAACATCGGTGGCGCAGGTAACTGGGCATTGCCAGAGCCAAACAATTCACCCCGACCACACTTCAACAAATCTTCCCTGCTGTAGCTGCTTTGTTGTTTATCAACGATTATGTTTTTTGCTGAATCCATCTTATATGCCCTGGAGGTTATACTTTTATGAACGCTGCATTTGCACGCAAATGTACGGGAATCCCGGAATTTAGGTCGCTATTGTACCTGTACCCGCCGGACAAAACAAAAAGGTCGTTTGCCTATCCACTGCAGGAACCGACATCAGACAGATATCCTTCTGGGCGGATGGCCACTGTACTCCGTACCTGGGTACACATTTTCCCGTCCTGACGATAAAAACCATATTCAAATGTCGGCGTACTGCGCCCTTTTGTCGCCAGCTCCTCCCGGATGAGAACATCCAGTGCGACGGGAAATTCAAATCGCAGCTCAAGGTCAGAATCACCCGGATGACGAAAATCCACCGTATGATGGCGGGTCCAGACATCGGTGCCGGGATAGCGCTTAACACAGGCCAACGCTGCAATTGGATCTGACAACGCGGCCTGATAGCCCCCGAACATCGACCCGCCCATATTCTTCGAGACCATATTCAGCGGTAGCTTAAAGCGCGCCCGATCCCAATTACCACTGATTTCCAGTACCTTAATCCGCATCAAAAAAAACGGCGGGTAGAGTGCCAACCGACGCTCCTGCGATAGAAATTCCAGGCGCGAAACAAATTTCAGTAAATTCAAACTCATTGCTTATCCTGCGGCTAAAGATAGTATTATAATTCAACTACACTAAACGCCAACAAGCAAACATTGAATCATGAACCAAGAGTCCTGAATGAATTATTGCAGTCACTGCGCCCATCCGTTAAGCCTACGCATACCGGAAGGCGATAACCTACCCCGTTACATCTGCGATGATTGTCACACCATTCATTACCAGAACCCGAAAGTTATCGCCGGCTGCCTGCCCGTCTGGAAAAATAGCGAGAGTGGAAACGCTCAGGTTCTACTCTGCCGTCGAGCCATTGAGCCCCGCCATGGACTCTGGACGCTACCCGCCGGTTTCATGGAAAATGCCGAAACCCTGGAACAGGCCGCTGAACGAGAGTCTATCGAGGAAGCCAATGCAAATATCGAAAAACTGCAACTCTACACCCTGATCAGCCTGCCGCATATTAATCAGATTTATATTCTTTATCTTGCCCGACTGCGTGACAAAAAATTTCACCCCGGGATTGAGAGCCTGGAAGTGAAGCTCTTTAATGAAGAAGAAATCCCCTGGGACAGGCTCGCCTTTCACACTATTCACTTTACCCTGGAAAAATATTTTCAGGATCGTAAAAATAACCACTTCCCCGTGTACACCCACACCATTACTACTCGTAATGGCAAGTCGGCCGATCAGTAGGACGCCTCCTTTTCGGCACTAATACTGTCCGAACAGTGACCCCGGTCACCAAAATACCCGCATACGTTTAAGTGAACTGTGAAGCTCTTCCAGGCTTTCTTTCACAACTGAACTATTGTTTAAAGACTCCTGACAACCACTCGAACTGTAACAATATGCTAACTGATACTCTGAAATCATTCCCCACATTTTTGCGCGGCTTCGGCAAAAACCAAGGGCTAAAACAACTGGAATCTCAACTTGCCGCCCATCCCCGAATATACCTGACAGCCCTCACCCCGCTGGCACTATCCGGCTACCTGCTGCTGCTCCTGTTCCCCTTAAGCAGCGTCTTACTGATTGGGCAAATTGTCTCATCCTGGACATTGCAAAATAGCCTCAGTATGCCGATTGCAACACTCATCCAGTTTTTAGCCGGGATTGCTGCACTCGGCTTTAGCCTTCCGCTTTTTAATCTGCATTTCAAAACACCTGAAGGACAGACACTGGACAACAATAATATACCGGCATTGGCAAAAATTATTGCCGAACTTTGTCAGCGATATCACATCACCCGCATCGAAAATATTATTCTTGATAATAGTGCGGATATTCGCATTATTAACAGTTCAAAACTCGCCTGGCCATTCAAAGGCAAACACACCATCATCATTGGAATTCAGACATTACTCTGTTATTCCCCAGCCCAGTTTCATGCCATGCTGGCTCGGCGCATCGGCCAGGCTTCCGGCCGCGATCACTTTCTGCTGCTCTGGCTCAACAGCCTGAATAAAACATGGCAGCAATACGATACCGCCCTCAATCAGGCCTCCCTACTTGCCCTGCCTCTGGCCATGTTGTTCCGGCTTTATTCCCGGCTATTGCAGATGGCCAGCCAGTTCGCACATCAGTTATATGAGCTTGCCGGCGATCGTTATGCACTGGATGTCACCAATGATCAGGATATGGCTGAACTATTTTCTCAAACCATCATCACTGAAAATTTTCTGCAAACAAAATACTGGCCCAAGATAAAAGAACTCAAGCAGCGCACGCTGGCGGCAGACTACCTGCCCTATACCAATATGAGCAAGGTCATACGCAATGGCCTGCTGCCAAAAGATATTCAAAACTGTCTAAAACAAGCCTGGCATTATCCTGATGCCAGACTGCAACAGCCATCACTGCTAACCCGGCTGCACAATATAGGTTATGAGAAACCCCGCCCGCCAGGACGCCTGTCTAAAAGTGCCGGAACACAATTTTTAAGCAAAGCCATCTTTACCCAGATAATTGAAGACTTTGATTCACGCTGGGAGAAAAACAAACAGAGTCATTAATGACACCAACAAGCGTATCTGCTATTTTAGCTTTTAATAAAAAAAGCTAAACGCAGGTGGTTTTTCCGGTGACACGACATACTTTATTCCTGAATACAGGCCATGCAATTAAAAACATTTCTATTGCCGGCCTACTCAGCCTGCCAATGGTATTAAATGCACAGACCATCGACTATCAGGGACGGGTAGACTTTAATGTGCATTTGCAATCCGCCACCTCAGACTGGCGTTACGACAATGAAACACGCCGCACCCGGATCGGACGTGCCGGCTTTGGCTGGTCTGAAACCTTGAGCCCACGCTTTTCCGGTGGCCTGTTGCTGGGTTATCTGGATCTCAGTCAGGCCAATAACCCCATTGATAACGGACAAATTACTACCGGTTACTATGCTGGTCTGCAGCTTAACGGAAAAATTATTGATACCAAATTTCTCAGTTTAAAACTTGACCTGTCCTTTATTTATAACAGCACACAAAAAATCAGGGAAGATCAACGAGTCAATAATGTGTGGACACAGACCGAGGCTAATTTGATTGCACGAGTCCCATTGGGAAAACGAATAGGAATTCAACTCGGCGCTAACACCTACAATATCAGTGGTGAGCAGCGTAACAGCGGCGACATTTCCAGCATTAATGATTTCAGTGAAACTACCCGTAGCGGCTATAGTGCCGGCATTGACGTAGCGGTCGACCGCAGCGGTAGCATCGGTTTCGACGTGTTTGCAGGCAACCGTGACGGTGGAAGAATTTATTTTAGACGTCAATTCTAAAACTATTATGTAAAACTCCACCGCCCCTGTAAGTTCGATTTCAATCGAACGAGGACGAGACTAACGGTTGGGGTGACTTCGAACTTGTACGACTGAAGTCGTACCTACAATAGAACTTTGAATGCTCAGCATTTTTATATAACTGTAAATTCGTAGAATGTGCTGAGAAAAACGAAGCGCATCCTCTACCAGTTTATACGTTAAAGAACGGGTGACAGGTTCTTTAACTCCGACACCCAGGTTCTTGATTAAACCTTCAGCACAAACACTTACTGGATCGAAAGATTTAATACCAGAGTGAAAAATACAACTGCAACACATTGGCAGAGAAATTATATAATGGCTCATTGCCCACCGTGCTACTGCTATCGCGCAAATCACGAAAATCTTTATAATCGAAAAATATATAATCGAATTTGAAATTCACGCTGGCACGATCAATGGCATACCAGTTATGAGCAATATCGTAACTCACACCAAAACCAATGGTCTGGCTATCAAAGGCACTGATTTCTTTATCTCGCCCGTAAAAATTCTGAGACTGACTGAAGGGAAATAAATCCGCATAAAAGTCCGCACGGGTCTGAGTATAAGCCCGGTATTTCAAATCAAAAATCCAGTTACCCCGCCATGCGTGCGTATAGCCCAGTTGAATATGACTCGCGGTAATCCCCCAGCTATCGTTAAAGTAGCGATATTCACCATGTATCGAAGCATGAATGGGCAAATGATAGAGCAGTCGAATAGCCGCTGCGTTGCTGGTTCGCGTGCGCGGGTATTTTTCCGGCTCATAGCTATAACCATTACCATTGCTGCTATCAAGATAGCGCACTGAACGATAAGGATTATTTAGATAGCCCTCATCCGTTACTGTTTCAAAGCCCAGTCCCAGCAACATGTTTTTAGTTAAGATCTGTGACAGGCCAAGGCGAAATTGCTGGCGATTCACATCTTCAGCAAAACGATCATCCCCGGTTTTACCGACAATATCGTTACCCTGAGCATAGCCCATGCTCACGGTCATCATATTACCGAATAACTCCTGACTAAGATTCAAGGCCAGCGTTTTAGCCTCGTAATCATTTTCACTGCTACTGGTGTAACTGATCCCCATGATGGTATCCGCATGCAAATAATCAACTCCAACACTACCCTCGACACGTTCTTCCTCATAGGGGCTTGCCGTAGTAACAACATCAATGGAAGCACTGGATATGGCATCTACATAATAGTTAGCCGATGCCGAGACACTTTTGCCAATACTTTTACGCACCAGGATTGAAGGCCCGGTTACCTGCACTCCCCCGCCATTATAAGAATGATAAAGTGCATCAGCACGATCGACGGGTAGAACCGCGGCCAATGACACTGGGGTGAAGATCATGCTCATCAGCAGAAAAAATAGCGCACGCAACACGGTCTTTATTTCAAACAGGATCATGTTATACCGATGCCTTAGTTACAACCACAACCACCACCCTGACCATTTTCAGCACCACGAGCACCTTCACGCGCCTGATAAACATGATTGCTATAAGCACTGGAAACCGGATCTCGGCTGAAACTCATAATTGGATCTGCCAATCGTGCCCGCTCGTAGGGCTTCACCCAAGGTGTGGGTGCACTGCAGGCCGTCAGCCACAATAGCAATAAAAACAAACTGCTTTTTTTCACTGACTTACTCACGAATCAATTTTTTAATTTCATGTTTATACAGCTTTTCATATTCAGGCAAATAACCTTTATGTTCACTTCGCATCTTGCCATCACGATCAATAAAAAAACTACTGGGCATAGCGGTTACTTTATACTTTTCGCTAACTTTTTTATCGGTATCAAATACAATCGGAAAGCTAACATCAATTAATTTCAACAGGGACTCAGCCTGCTTAGGCTTATCATCAACGTTTACCCCAATAATCACAAAACCCAGACTCTTATATTTTTTATACAATTTTTCCAATATCGGCATTTCCTGACGACAGGGCCCACACCAGGAAGCCCAGAAGTTAACCAGTACAATCTGACCACGTAATTCACTGAGTTTAATATTTTTTCCATCCCGGCTTTTCAGGGTAAAGTTAGGCGCCATTTCTGCTTCAGCCTGCACACCACCAACTAAAAACATCGAAACACCCAGTATCAACACAATCTGTTTTAGCGCTAACAACAATCTCTTATTCATAAACTACTCCTGTTGAAAATCAATCTCAGAAAAAAAACGAAAGCCCCAGGCTCATTTCAATATTCTGGGTGCTAGCCTTCTCACCCAGTAACTCCATATCAAACACATGATTACGAACATCTGCATGCAGTGCCAGCCAGTCGGTGGCCAGAAAACGATAACCAAAACCATAATTAATGGTATAGCGATCATCTCCGGCAAAAGTGGTATTGCCAATACCGGCAATGATGTAAAAAGCAGTATTAAAAGCGACGGTTTGGGTCAAAAAAGCTTCACCTGGTAACAGGTTGTAGCCGATCGACACATTGTAATAGCTTAAGATGCGCTCATCATCAGTTAACAGTTCCACTGCACCACTTAAACGTTCATAGCTAGTTTCAGTGGTTTTCGTCCGGCCAATGCTTGCTTCAAAGAAAAAACTTTCCGCAACATGAAAGGCCAGTCTTGCGCCAACAACATTGTTGACGCCAAAATCTTCAACACTCATTAGTCCGGTAAAAGCGGTGATTTCAAAATTTTCCGTATCAATTTGTGAGGTATCAATTTCACGTCGGTAAACCTCCGGCTCAATCACCGGCTTGTCCTCACTCAGAACCGCCTCTGAAGCATCTACCCGCGCAGGCGATAAAGTAATACCACTGACCAGCAGTAACAAAAACCCCAGCTTTAATAAAACGCTGCAAAACCTATTTGCCATACATTAATTTCCTGATTGTCATCCTGACTGCTGAAGATTACGAGGTTCTTATAATCCAGACGCATAATAAAACGTTTGGCCAGATAAACCCGCAAACCCACACCTACGTGAGTATTGTTGTTAATACGATCCCGCGTCTGCACCAGTGAAGTTTTGGGCGTGGTCTTTATCACGCCGGTTCCCAGACTGAAATAGGGGGAAAATCGCCATTCGGGAAAAGGATGCGCAAGAAGAGCAATATTGCCCATGATACTACTTGAATAACTGCCCAGCACATGAGAAGCAGAAAGTTCGACGGAGAGGTTACGGGTAAAGCCATAGCCCGACCAGGCACTGATGATGGTCGCACCGCTAAAATCACCGGTACTAATACCCATTTCCCAGCGCCGTCGGACAAAGTCACCTTCGGCAACGTCGGGCAATTCCAGCAGCGTTCCTGCAGGGGTTAGCGTCTGTTCCATTTGCTCGCGCCGTACCCAGCCTTCCATTCCGCGTTCGGTTCGAACTTTGAACCATTCCGTCTTGCGCTTCAAAATCTGCACCCAGTCACCCCGTTCAACCACATAGTAAACAGGATAGCCACTGCCCGCACCGGTTTGCATTTCCAGATAGGGATCGGCAACTTTTACACGCAGGTAATCATCTTCCGCCTGTGCGAAATTCACCAGCAGTAATAAACTGCAAAAAAGTAAGAACCCCTGATAAAACATGTAATTCCGGTACAGGTGTACTGACATCCAGAGATGTAAATAGGCATCCCAAATACCAGTGTCTATCTAAAGTTGGTTTTTATATCCATATATAAGTGCCAGTCAATGAAAATACCCTCCCCCCTTCAGGCGGGCTGTGCGGCTAAAGCCGCAGCTGCAGATGATGACCGCGCTCAGGGCACATCGAAGCTGTTATTATAATACTGTCCACCGATATCAAGCCACTCTGAAATAAGGCGTAGCTCGGCCGCCGTCAACATCCCACTATGATCAACGAAGGTGCCACCATTAAAATAAATTTCTGAACCATCATCTGCTTTCAATCTACGTCCTGCCTGAAGTTCAGTTTCACTCATTTTCTCGAGGAAATAACTTGTTCTCGCGGTATAGGATGAAGTGAACATGGCCACCGATACACCAAAGGTATCAAAAATCTCATTGCCGTCCAAATCCAGAATCGGATCGCCATTGGCATCTTCCCGCCTTACCCGCCTCACTTGCAAGACACCGTCTACAACTTCGCGTTGCCGATCACCATAAAACAGTTCCCGGTAGGATTCCAGCTGCCGTGGATTAGGGGATGCGCCGTCGCTCAAATCAAGTTGTGCGGCCGGGACACGAGCCAGACCATCGGCCGGATCAATCGGACTATGGCAGAAAGTGCAGCGATCATCCCGCAATACCGTTACCCCGTCATTAGGATCAATCACCTCTCTGGACACACTCCAGAAAGGATGAATATGCGTTGCGTAGTTAATCACGATACGACAGGAGTTATTCCACTCCGTCAGGCATTCCGGTGCCACCGGTGCGGTGCTATTCAGATCCGCATAGAGATAACTGAAATCACTGTCCACGCCATACCAGAAATCATTGAAGATCAGATCCACACCTGAATTCGTCGCCGCCGGATCAACCCGATTGCGACGCGTGGCCATAGTTTCACCACTGACCACGGAAGCCCGCGCCTCCGCACGGCCATGGGGTTTGCCCGTACTATGATCGTGACAGCCATTACAGGTAAGGGTTTCACCGGCACTCACCTGAATCCAGTTAAAATGAGGGGTACTGATTCGCCGCCCGTTTTCATCCAGAATACTAATCATTAAAGGCACATCCGCCGGTACCCGCACCTTGACCGAACCATCCGGCTCAATCGGTGCATAAGCTACGATCTCGCGCATTACCTGAACCTCAACCCGGCCGAAGGTATCACCACGCACGCCTTCCGGTACCGCCGCATCTTTTAATACTCGCAGAAAACGTGCCGGGCGTTCACTCCAGGCCGTGGCTCCCGAGGCCATCTGATTCACTGAACTGATCGAGGCATCTGCACCCAGACGATTAAACTCACCGTCAAAATCATAGACGCTGCGAATATGCAAAATACCCGCACCCTGATCCGCCAGGGTCTGACTGAACAGAGGATTGTTGGCCGCACGATAAATTTCAGGCAAAGGACGATCATCAGCCGCAACCACCTCGGTATAAATCGTTCCTTCCACCGGCTTAAATAAGGGGATCTGGGTCTGTTTGTCCAGATCATAAACATACAGTGCATAAAGCGGGCTGGCTTCCTGCAATGACGTATCCGAAAGATTGGCCGCCGTACAGGGAACGATCCGCGCATCCACCTGTTGCATCCGACAGGGAGTCCAGCTGATCAAAAAACGATTGGTGCCATCCCAGAGCGGAAAGATTGAACGGTATCGGCCGCCGGCTGAAATTTCAGTATCATTGCGCACATTCGCCGGTGAGGCGGATAACTGTGCCGTTCCCTGTATCGAGGTCCGCCCTGTAATACCTTGTCCAACATCTACATAGTTAAGCGCATCGATCATCACGATATCACTGCCCATGAATGTTCCGGTAAAGGGACGCAATAAGGCCATGATCCGGCCATCCGGCATTTCCCGTGTTTGTAGAAACTGAATCGTGGTATTGTTGGTGCCGCTATCATTACTATGTGCGCCATAATACTGATGCATATTACTGCCGTCTGGGTTCATCTTATAAAGGCTGATACGATCCCGCCCGCGCACATTATCCCAACGGCTAAACAGTATCTCGCCACTTTGCAACACCATTGGGTTTAAATCATTACTGCGATTAAAGCTTAGTTGTTGGATTTGCGTACCATCAGCATTCATCACGTGCAGTGAAAATACCGGCCCGGACTCATCTTCATTTTGCAACACAAACTGCGATTTATTTTCATCCAGCAAAATAGCGCGGGTGCGCTGCTGACGAGTAGAAGAGAATAAAATACGTCCATCCGGTAAATATACAGGTGAAACATCTTCACCTTGCTCAGCTCTAAACTCTGATTTAATAATCTGTCGTAGAGATTTATCTGTAATATTATATTCCCAGATATTCCATGTCGGCTGTTGATCGCCTTCTTCTAAATCATCTTCTGGTGTGTCTGCAAGATGCAGGGCAAACAACAGTTTTGTACCATCGTAGGAAACCTGTACATTTTTAATATCACCTAGACCCAGAGTGATGCTATTAGTCAGATTAGTTTCCAACGCACTGGGTAGAGCACGCGTACGGTAATAGAGATCACCGCCAGTACGATAAGGTCGAGGGTCACGTGCATCTTCATCAACCGGTACCCCGGTTTCTGCATCAACCGGGATGGGTCGCTTAACATAGGCAATACCCGAATCCTGTATTATAGGATCAACCGACTCGCCCGAGGTTCCATCTTCTCCCCCACCACCGCATGCCTGCAGTAACACGGCAGCCGATAAAAACAGACTGGATGTTATCAGCATGCGCTTCGACATAGCCGCAAATTTTCTAGCCGGGAAAACATCTATTACTTTCTTCATAGTACATATCCATCTTAATACACAGGTTATATCAACGATGCCTTATTGATAACAAACATACTAATTACAGTTCATTTTGTGCATTTATTTTTTGAACCGGCACACGTTTTAGATTATCTCTCAGAATGGTTTTTCAATTCTGTGGCTGTGGTCACGAAATGTCCAAGTATTTGCAAGTAGTATTATGGACAGGTTCCAGAAACTTCGTATATACGGGGACAAACGAAATGGTCGATAAGAAAAATAGACAATATAACAGCCTGTTCATACTTATAGGTGTGACCCTGTTGTGCTTTGCTCAGATTAACAGCCTACAAGCCGGCCCCCGTGAACAGGCTCGCCGTCTGCACGATCGCCTGGCCGGTGTGCCGCCCACGGATGCCGTACTCACTCAGATGACCTCCAGCATAACAGGGGGTGGATTAGCTGGCTTCACCGCTGCAGCCGATACGGCCATGGAAAACCGCAATTTCTATAATGTCACACTGAAAAACTTCATCACCCCCTGGACTAATGAAGATCAAACCGTCTTTGCCGCCCTGAATGACTACAGTGCCACCCTTATCGGCATGATTCGTGACGATAAGGATTTTCGCGAAATCCTTTATGGCGATATTATTTACACCGCCAGCGGCGACAATGCCCCCAGCCTCACGGCGTATTCAAATAGCAACAATCAGCACTACATCGAGATAGAAGCTCAGGGGCTGGATCTCAGCGATAGCACTGTACTCAAAGAACAGGTTCAATCTGACATTACCAACCTCCCTGCTGAGGCCACCGCCGGCATCATCACCACTCGCGCGGCTGCCCGCGCCTTTTTCATCGATGGCACCAACCGCGCCATGTTCCGCTTTACCTTACTGAACCATTTATGTGTGGATATGGAACAAATCAAGGACAACACCCGCGCCACCGATCGCATTCGTCAGGATGTTAGTCGCAGCCCTGGCGGCGACAGCCGTATTTACCTCAATGCCTGTAGTGGCTGTCACACAGGCATGGATCCCCTGATGCAGGCCTATGCCTATTACGATTTCACCTATACCAATGACAACTTCGATGGCGGCCAACTCGAGTACAACACCGGCATTGATGCGGAAACCGGCAGCAGGGTGCAGCCCAAATTCCTGCAAAACGCCACCGTCTTTCCTAATGGTTTCATCACCCCCGACGATAGCTGGGATAACTACTGGCGCGAAGGCCCCAACTCGGTACTCGGTTGGGACACAAGCCTGCCCGGCAATGGTGCCGGTGCCAAATCCATGGGACAGGAACTCGCCAGCACGGAAGCCTTTGCCAGCTGCCAGGTCAAAAAAGTCTTCCGTACCGTGTGTTTAAGTGAACCCACGGGCGCGCAAATCACCAATCTAACCAATAATTTCAAAGGCAATGGCTATCAGCTCAAATCCGTATTCGCCGATGCAGCTTACGAATGCCGGGGGCAATAAACATGAATATACTCACGCTTACGCCTATCAAGATAAAAAATACCTTTGTTTCAAGCTCATCCCTGTTTAAGGCCGGACTATTACTGCTCACAGCCGGTGCATTGCATGCCTGCGGCGGCGGTGCAGAAACCGAATCCACCCCCAATTTGACTGTTACCTCCACCGAATACACTGGCCCGGCCCCGGCAACCGCCGATACCCAGTCTTTCCGCCTGACCCTCTGGGAGGGTATTAACGGCAGCAATCGCTGTGGCGGCTGTCACAATCAGAGTGTCGGCCAAAGCCCGACCTTTGCCCGCACCGATGATGTCAATCTGGCCTACCGTGAAGCCTTTACAACTACCCCCGCAGGAGTCAGCTACGTCAACCTGCAGGATCCCTCCGCCTCACGTCTGGTTACCAAGATGGCTGGAGGACATAACTGCTGGGATACAAGTAATCAGGTCTGTGCCGACACCATTGTCGCCTACATCAATAACTGGATCGGCAGCGTCAGCACTGCCCCGCGTAAAATTGAACTCAAGGCTCCGGTTCCCAATCAGCTGGAACCCGGCAGCAGCAAAACATTCCTCGCCGACAGCAGCGCATTCGGCAGCATCCATACCCTGCTGGTACAACGCTGTAGTAGCTGCCATATCGAATCAGCCGACACCCCTACCGCGCCCTTTTTCGCTAACAGTGACATCGATCTGGCACTGGCCGCAGTAAAAAGTAAAATCGATCTGGATAATCCATCCAATTCCCGTCTGGTAATTCGTCTACGCGATGAATTCCACAACTGCTGGAGCAATTGCAGCAGCAACGCCAGCGAAATACAAACCGCCATCAGTAACTATGCCACGCCCATTACACCGACAGAAGTGGACAGTAATCTGGTTCCTAGTCGTGCCCTGCGTATGGAACACGGTATTGTTGCCAGTGGGGGACAGCGACATGAATCCAACATCATCGCCCTGTATGAATTTCAGAATATCGGTGCGGATACCATCGCCTACGATACCAGTGGTGTGGAACCGGCGCTAAATCTGAGTATCTCCGGTGAAGTCAACTGGCTGAGCAATTACGGTATCGAAATCGTCAACGGTAAGGCCCAGGGCAAAACCGATACCAGTAAGAAATTGCACAACCTTATTCGTGCCACCGGTGAATACACCATTGAAGCCTGGCTTGTCCCTGCCAACGTAACCCAGGAAGGCCCGGCGCGTATCATCAGTTACTCAGCCGGTAACGATGCGCGTAACTTTACCCTTGGCCAGACGCTGTACAATTACAATTATCTGCACCGCAGTACTACCACCGATCTCAACGGCAGCCCGGATCTCTCCACCAATGATAATGACGAGCGCCTGCAGGCCACTCTGCAGCATGTGGTTATTACCTATGATTCCTTAAGCAGTAGCAATGCTCGCCGCATCTACATTAATGCGGAATACACCGGGGATGCCGATCCTGCCTCGGCCGGTAGCATTGAAGACTGGGATGACAGCTACGCCTTCATTCTCGGCAACGAAGCCTCCAATGATCAGCAGTGGCAGGGGCGCATTCGCATGGTGGCAATTCACAACCGCGCCCTCACTCAGACTCAAATTCAGCGGAATTTTGACGCCGGTGTAGGCCAGATTCTCTACATGATGTTCAACATCAGTCATCTGGTCGATGTACCCGAAAGCTACATTATGTTTGAAATGTCTCAGTTTGATAACTATAGCTACATGTTAGCCAAACCAACC
>UOFY01000030.1_pt1 | contig 59688 bp, 55 predicted proteins | sample 1990141 | NCBI WGS metagenome assembly UOFY01 (sample SAMEA4728526, study PRJEB27164) | hydrothermal vent metagenome | biome: marine basaltic hydrothermal vent biome; feature: marine hydrothermal vent; material: mineral | place: Pacific Ocean | collected 2011-06-14/2011-07-23 | depth 1741 m | reverse complement strand
CCACGCCACTGTATTTCTCACTCAATATAAAAGCGGGAATATTACGGCCTGCCACGCCCTTGTGCAACCAGGAATAAGGGGGAAGCGGTTATTTAAGGCTGACAAACAGTCAGATTAGGCATAAACAGGCAAGCAAGAAGCTGAATACCATAATGCAGGTAGAATGCCCAGCCTGATGAGCGGGGACAGTTTGAGAATGCTTTTTAACCACAGAGGAAAAGATTGATGTTTTATTATTTAATCACGCAAGGTGCAATACCCACAGCAAATAACAGAATATTTTAATAAACCATCCCGCCACAAGCGCGAGGTATTAGACTAAAAAATTTCTGTGTCCCCGTGTCCTCTGTGATTAATTTCTTTGACCTTATATAGCAAGCCAGGACATCAATCGCTGCTAGCCGCCACTTTACTTTTTTTCTCAGGAGCGGCCTTATCACCGGCGATATTTTTCTTTTTGCCGGTTTTGAAATCGGTTTCATACCAGCCACTGCCCTTGAGCCGGAAGGCCGGTGCCGAAACCAGTTTTTTCAATTCCGGTTTATTGCATTTAGGACAATCCACTCGGGGATCGTCACTCATTTTTTGAATCGCTTCGAGAATATGGCCACAGGCCTGACATTCGTATTCGTAAATCGGCATATCTAAATCTTTCCCAATCTGTAATCGCTCTCAGCTTTATGGGGGTAACTCCCCTGAAGATCAAGCCTGCGCGTAGGGGTGGCATTATAAGCGTTTTCCCCCACATCTGCCAAAACAGATCGGGGGATTGCCTTATTTCCCAGCATAAGTCAGGATATCTGCCTGATTGTGCAGTAATTTTATGAATAAACATTAAGCAGGATAAGCCATGTCGGCCAGAACACCGAGTGATGCACAAAAATCCACCTTAAAGTTACGTCGGGTCGCCATCGACACCTACCATGAAAATGTTGCCTTTTTAAATCGCAACTGTGAATTTTACCGCGCGGAAGGTTTTCAGGCTCTCAGCAAAATTGAAGTCAGCACCAATGGCAGTCGCATTTATGCCGTGCTCAATGTCGCCGATGATGAGGCCATTGTCTGCCCCGACGAACTGGGACTGTCGGAGCAGGCCTTTGCCCAACTCGGTCAGCCAGAGGGACAGCGAGTCTGTGTGGCTCACACCGAACCGCCTCAGTCCATGGATGCAGTACGCCGCAAGATCAACGGTGATCGCTTGCAAATCGATGAGTTTCGCGGCATTACCCGGGACATTGTCGACAACCGTTATTCACGCCCCGAAATGGCCGCCTTTCTGGTGGCCTCGGTGCAAAATGGGTTAGACCGTGAAGAAATTCTCGCCCTGACCCAGGCCATGACTGAAAGCGGCGAACGTCTGCACTGGGATGCACCGCTGGTAGTCGACAAACATTGCATCGGTGGCATTCCCGGCAATCGCACCACCATGATTATTACTCCCATCGTCGCCGCCCACGGCCTGCTGATTCCAAAAACATCCAGCCGCGCCATTACTTCTCCTGCTGGCACGGCCGATACCATGAGCGTGCTAACAAAGGTGGATCTAGAGCCAGAAAAAATGCACGCGGTGGTACGTCAAACAGGAGCCTGTCTAAGCTGGGGAGGCAATGCCCGTCTGGCCCCGGCTGATGATATTCTGATTTCGGTAGAACGACCGCTGGGCATCGACTCGGAAGGTCAGATGATTGCCTCTATTCTGTCAAAAAAACTGGCCGCCGGTGCGACGCATCTACTCATCGACATTCCTGTTGGCCCCACCGCCAAAGTTCGGCAGATGCATCAAGCTCTGCACCTGCGTAAATTATTCGAGTTTGTCGGCGACCGCCTCGGCCTGCATCTGGAAGTCATCATCAGCAATGGCAACCAGCCCATTGGTCGCGGTATCGGCCCGACACTGGAGGCCCGTGATGTCATGCAGGTATTACAAAACAACCCCCATGCCCCCGCAGATCTACGCGAAAAAGCCCTGTTGCTGGCAGGACGCATTATCGAGTTTGATCCCAAGGTCAGGGGCGGTCAGGGACGGCAACTTGCCCAAAAGATTCTCGACAGTGGCCGGGCCTTTGAAAAAATGGAAGCGATTATTGAGGCTCAGGGAAGCGTCAAAGCCATCCCTCTTGAGGCACAATTTAGCATCGACATTTGTGCCGAAAAGAGCGGCATGATCACTGCCATTGATAACTATCAGCTAACCCGCATCGCCCGCCTCGCCGGTGCGCCGATGGATCTCACTGCCGGTGTCGACCTGTATAAAAAACTCGGTGATGAAGTAAAACAGGGTGAGGCCCTGTATCGTATACAGGCTGAATTTCCCGCCGATTTTAATTTTGCCCGCCATCGAGCTGAAAAAAATAATGCCTATTGCATCGGCGAAGCTGAAGAAATAGCTGAACAGAACATGGAATTTTAAGATGAGAATATTAGTCCTAAGTTTTCCCGAATCCCGCCCGCAGGCACAACAACTGGCCAAGGCTCTAGGAGTAGGCTGTGAGGAAGTGCTGATACATCATTTCCCCGATGGGGAAAGCAAACTGACCCTGCCACAAAAGCTACCGGAACGGGTTATTTTCCACCGCAGTCTTGATCATCCCAACGACAAATTAGTGGAGCTATTACTGGCAGCAGAATGCGCTCGCGAACAAGGCGTGCAACATCTGACCCTGGTTGCCCCTTACTTGTGCTACATGCGTCAGGACATCGCCTTTCATCCCGGTGAAGCAGTCAGTCAGACCATCATTGGCCGCTTTCTGGCCCGGCAATTTGAACAGGTCATCACCGTCGATACCCACCTGCATCGAATTCAGCAACTAGAACAGGCCATCCCGATTCAGCATGCCTGCAACCTCACCGCAACCACCGCCATGGGAATATTTCTCAAACAACAACACCTGCAACCCTCACCGCTGTTACTTGGGCCGGATCAAGAGTCAGAGCAGTGGGTCGCCTCAATCGCTGCGATCACACAATTCGACTATGTGGTAGCCGATAAAACCCGCCTCGGTGATTGCGATGTCAGCATCAACCTGCCTGATACCGATTATAAAGATCGGGATATTGTCATCGTCGATGATGTCATCAGCAGTGGTTATACCGTTGCCGTCGCCGCAAGACAGGCTCAGGAAAAAGGCGCACGCGCCGTCCATTGCCTGATCACCCATGCACTGTTTGCTCAGGACGCGGTGGAGAATCTTAAAACTGCCGGAGTCCAGCATATCTGGAGCAGTGACAGCATTACCCACAGCAGTAACGTGATTTCACTCGCGCCGCTATTGGCTGGGGTACTAAAAGACGAATAAAAACCCAACCCAAAGACACGAAGATAAAAGGGAAAAACAACATTGCAGATTTGGGCTGAGCAACAATGAAACCCAACAATCCATGAACATCTATTGGGCTTCATTTCATGAAGCCCAACCTGATATGTATTAACTTGCCAACAAAACAATCATATAGGACAGGCTTGTTGGCAAGTTAATACATGAGGTCTACAAAAACTTTGCGGCCTTTGCATTGAAAATTTTTATTTAATTTTAAGGAACAAAAATGAAAAAACCGCGCAGCATTTTAATCACCGGCTGCTCCAGTGGCATCGGCCTCTGTGTGGCCCGTGGTCTGCATGCACGCGGCTACCGGGTCTTTGCTAGCGCACGTAAAGTTAAAGATGTGGCAAAGCTAAAAGAAGAAGGTCTGGAAAGTCTGCAACTGGATCTGGATGACAGTGATTCTATCCGAACTGCTGTCGATGAAGTCCTTAAACGCACCAGTGGCAAACTCGATGCGCTATTTAATAATGGTGCCTACGGTCAGCCCGGTGCAGTGGAAGATCTCAGTCGTGCCACCCTGCGCGCCCAGTTTGAAACTAATCTGTTCGGCCTGCATGAATTAAGCTGTCTAATTTTGCCGGTAATGCGCAAACAGGGACATGGCCGCATTATTCAAAACAGCTCGGTGCTAGGACTGGTGGCGCTGAAATTCCGCGGCGCCTATAACGCCAGCAAATATGCCCTCGAAGGTCTGAGTGATACCCTGCGACAGGAATTACAGGGCACAAATATTCATATTTCTCTGATCGAGCCGGGGCCAATTGAAAGCCGCTTTCGTGCCAATGGTGTAACTTGCTTTAAAAATAACATCGACATCAAACACAGCCCATTTCGCGAACAATATCAAAAAACACTGGCTCGCCTGAGTACGAAAGGCCCGGTGGCACCCTTTACCCTGCCACCGGAGGCGGTGCTGAAAAAAGTGATTCACGCACTGGAAAGTCCGCGTCCACGGCCACGTTACTATGTCACCTTTCCCACCTATTTATTTGGCACCCTGCGCCGACTACTCTCCACCCGCACCCTGGACAGGCTGTTGAGTAAAATTTAAAGTCGTGCCACCGCGATCATCGAAGCTTTGGCTTCGAGCTTACAACAGACATTTTTATCAAATGCCATGGATACAATCGCCATTTTTATTGTCACAGCAAGACATAATCTAGACGGTAAATGCTACACTGTCTTATTATTAATCTTGCGTAAGCTCTGTAGGTAACAAAATTCCCCACTGTAAGTAGGGTGACGATTATATCGGTACGACTGAAGTCGAACCGGTAATAGCACGCAGTGATTAATAAAAACTTTCATTAACACGCAAGGAATATGCACAAAATACAAGGGTTTCTGAGTTTTATGCCTGACTTTCTTAAAGGCCGTTTTGGTCTGGTCTACCTTTTCTTCCTGCTCTTTATTGCCATCGCCGCCATTACCCGCACTGTTCTTGCGGTTAAATCATGGGGGCTGATTAATAGCGATATCGGCAGTTTTGCGCTGGCTTTTATCACCGGCCTGCTGATGGATGTAATCACCGCAGGCTACCTGGCGATTCCACTGGTGCTCTATGCCCTGCTGGTCCCCGGCAGAATTTACTACCACCGTCTACACACCCTGTTGATCTACCCATTTGTCCTGGTGGTCATTTACAGTCTGATTTTCTCCGGCGTTTCCGAATGGTTCTTCTGGGAAGAATTCAGCTCACGCTTTAATTTTATCGCGGTGGATTATCTGGTTTACACCTCAGAATTAATTGGCAATATTCGTGAATCCTATCCAATGAACACCATTCTCGGGATTATTCTGGTCGTCAGTATCCTACTTAAGCTACTACTGTTCCCGGCGGTGCGCCAAACCCATATTGTCACGACTCCTTTTCCTACCCGGATTCGTCATGCGACACAAATTTTACTCATCCCCCTGCTGGCCTTTATTTTTGTCGATGCCTCCATGTCGCATATTTCCAGTAACCGCTATATCAATGAGCTGGCGGGTAACGGTATTTATAATTTCTTTTCCGCCTTTCGCAACAATGAGCTGGACTACGACAGCTACTACCAAACCCGAGAGGAAACTGAAATCTGGCCACAGTTGAAACAATTATTGGCACAGGACAATGCCACTTATCTTTCTGATAAGCCGGACAATATCAGCCGACAGATTAAAGCTGAGCAACCGGAAAAACAGTTGAATGTTGTCTGGATCACGGTTGAAAGTTTAAGTGCCTCCTATCTCGGTTTCTTTGGAAACGACGAAGGCTTAAGCCCGGAACTGGATAAGCTCTCCCGCGAAAGTCTTAACTTTACGCGCTTATACGCCACGGGTACCCGAACCGTGCGCGGCCTCGAAGCCCTGTCTTTATCCGTACCACCGACACCCGGTCGTTCCATCGTCAAACGTCCGAATAATGAAAACATGTTTTCCATCGGCCAGATCTTCCGTGCCCGTGGCTATGACACCCGCTTTACCTATGGCGGCTATGGTTACTTCGACAACATGAATTATTTTTTCAAAAATAACGGCTTCGATATCCTTGATCGTACCGATATGGAAGATCATGAAATAAAATTCGCCAACATCTGGGGCGTCTCGGATGAAGATCTGTTTGATCGTGCCTTAAAAGATATGGATCACTCTTTCGCTACAGGGAAAAAGTTTTTCAACTTTATTATGACCACCTCCAATCACCGGCCCTTCACTTATCCGGAAGGCCGCATCGACATTCCTTCGCACGAAAGTCGTGAAGGCGGTGTCAAGTACACCGACTACGCGATCGGTCGTTTCATCGAACAGGCGCGAGAAAAACCCTGGTTCAAGGATTCCGTGTTTATTATTGTCGCCGATCACTGTGCCAGCAGCGCCGGGGAAGCTGAACTGCAATTCGACAAATACCTGATCCCCTTTTTGATTTATTCACCCACACATATTCAGCCTGAAACTATCACCACCCTGGCCAGCCAGATCGATGTGGCACCCACCCTGCTGGGACTGTTGAATTTTAATTATGAAAGTAAATTTTATGGCCGTGATATTTTTCACACCCGCCCGAATCAGGAACGTGCTTTCATCGGCAATTATCAGAAGCTGGGCTATATGAAAAATGATCGGCTGACGATTCTTTCACCAAGAGAAAAAGTCAGTGCCTATCATATCAATTTTGAAAACAATACCACCACGCCCGTAGACATTAATGAGCGCGAACTGAACGAAGCCATTACCTATTATCAAAGCGCGGACATTGCTTTTAAAAATAACTTGAACCGCTGGGGTGAATCAGGTCATCATGCACAATAACGTCAGGAAAGCTCCGGTTAATCAGTGTTTCCTGTGCCGACGTGAAACTAACTCGATGACACGGATATCCGACACTCATGCGCTTTTGGCTAACCCATGCAGCCCTGCCGGCGGCATTGCTTTTTATACTCACCCTTCTACTTGAATTCAGTCAATTTGATCTGCAACTTGCGAACCTGTTTTTCGACTTTGATAAACACCTCTGGCCCGCCGGTGAAAGCTGGTGGGCAAATCAATTACTGCATAAATCCGGACGGGATTTAATTGCCCTGATCGCTATTTTTTCCCTGCTGGGTTTTATCCTTTCCTGGGTTTCAAACTATCTGCGTCTCTATCGCCGCGCCTTCGGTTTTGCCCTGCTCAGTATCATCCTGACTACAGGCCTGGTATTTTTAGGCAAAAAATACAGTAATGTGGATTGTCCCTGGGATCTGGCAATGTATAACGGTACCCGGCCTTACACCCATATTTTCAGCACCAAGTCTGATGATATTGACAAGGGACGCTGCTTTCCTGGTGGCCATTCTTCCGGTGCCTTTTCGTTGTTCTTTTTATATTTTTTATTTCTCAATAAAAACCGGCGCTGGGCCATGGCCGGATTCGGCTTCGCTGTTTTATTGGGCTGTCTCTACAGTTATGGTCAGTGGGTACGGGGGGCGCATTTTATCTCGCACGATTTGTGGTCGGCCTTCGTGGCCTGGTTTGTGGCTTTGGGGCTGTACCGGGGAGTGTTTAAAGGACGGCTGTGGACTGATTAGATTTGTTGGGCTTCGTTTTACTCAGCCCAACCTACGGGTGATCGTATTTGTGTAGGTTGGTGTTGAATGAAATGAAGCCCAACAAATATAGATAAACGCTAACTTCGTATTCCCACACCCTTGTTAAGCAAGTACAGGGCAAGCGAAAACAGCCCGGCCACGAACAACGCGATCATCAACAGGGCATGACCCACGTCAACGTCTGACACTCCGAGCATGCCATAGCGCATGGCACTGATCATATACATGATCGGATTCAGCAAGGACACCTGTTGCCAGAACTCAGGCAGCATATCAATGGAATAAAAAATCCCGCCCAGATAGGTCAGCGGGGTCAAAACAAAAGTGGGGATGATGGAGATGTCATCGAAGCTTTTGGCAAAAACGGCATTAAGAAAACCGGCCAACGCAAACAATACCGCCGTCAACACCATCACCAGTAGAATAATGCCCGCATGGTGTACGCTTAGTTCAGTAAAAACAGTGGACACCAGCATCACCACCACACCCACGATCAATCCACGCAAAACCCCGCCACTGACAAAGCCTAGTAGAATCAGATAATTTGGCATCGGCGAGACTAACATCTCTTCCACATGATGCTGAAACTTGGCACTATAAAATGACGACACCACATTGGAGTAGGAATTATTAATAACCGCCAATAAAATGATACCGGGGACAATGTAGTCCATATAGGAATAGCCGCTGATATCATTAAGCTGCGAGCCGATCATTTTACCGAAAATAACAAAATACAGACCGGTAATGATCGCCGCCGGTAACACCGTCTGCACCCAGATGCGCATGAAACGTAATACTTCCTTGACCAACAAGGTTTTAAATGCGGTAAGTTGTGCGCGAGCATTCATGCCACATCTCCATTGCCGGTCAGTTGTAAAAACAACTCTTCCAGACGATTACTTTTATTACGCATACTGAGCACACAGATGTGCCGACGGCTGAGTTCAGAAAACAGGGCATTGATATTTTGGCCTCGGGAAATATGCACCTGCAAAGTCGTCTCATCGAGCTGACAAATTTTATAGCCGGGAATATCATCCAGCTCAGCCAGCGCATCGCGCAAATCAAGGATGAAGATTTCTTCCTGCAATTTGAGCAACAGATCTTTCATCGCCAGACTTTCAATCGTGCAACCTTCATTGATAATGGCAATATTGCGACACAGCTGTTCGGCTTCTTCCAAATAATGGGTGGTGAGAATAATGGTGGTGCCCTGCGCGTTAATCTCACGTAGGAACTCCCACATTTGCCGACGAATTTCGATATCCACCCCGGCAGTAGGTTCATCTAGAATCAGCAGGCGCGGCTCGTGCACCAGCGCACGCGCAATCAGTAAACGACGTTTCATGCCTCCGGAAAGATCCCGCGCCATTTCATGCCGCTTGCCCCAGAGAGATAATTTTTTCAGATAAATTTCTGCGCGTTCATAGGCTAGCTTGCGCCCGATACCATAGTAGCCCGCCTGATTAGCAACGATTTCAATAATGGGTTCAAACTGATTAAAATTAAATTCCTGTGGCACCAGACCGATGCAACTTTTTGCCGCATCTTTCTCACGTACGATGTCATGACCGAACACCTCGACACTGCCGCCGCCAATATTAACCAATGAACTGATGATGCCAATCGCGGTAGACTTACCCGCCCCATTAGGGCCTAGCAGAGCAAAGAAGTCACCTTGCTCAACGAACAGATCAACACCCTTGAGTGCCTCGACACCGTTGGTGTAGGTCTTGCTCAGGTTTTTGATGGAGAGTGCGCAGGTCATTTTTTTTTACCGCAAAGGTCGTAAAGGAAAACAAAATCCTCGTTTGTATGCATACTACAATTTACCGGCGAAGCAGGTATGGGTTCCCACGCAGGAGCGTGGGAACCAGGAAAAGAAATCATTTTGTTTTCCTTTACGGTAAATTGATTTTGCCTGTATAAATCAATTACCCAACCCACTTACGGGCATTACGGAACAGCCGCATCCACGGCCCATCTTCGCCCCATTCATCCGGATGCCAGGAATTTTGTAAGGTCCGGAATACCCGTTCAGGATGGGGCATCATCACGGTGAAGCGGCCATCTTCGTTACACAGCCCGGTGATACCCTCGGCTGAACCGTTAGGATTAAGCGGGTAACGTTCGGTGACTTCACCCTGATGATCCACGTAACGTAAACTCACCAGATCGGTATTAATTTTCGTCTCGCCAAATTCAACCCGGCCTTCACCGTGGGCAATCGCCACTGGCATGCGAGAACCCGCCATGCCCTGCAATAAAATCGACGCTGAGTCCTGTACTTCGACTAAAGAAAAACGGGCTTCGAATTGCTCCGATAAATTGCGTTCAAATCCCGGCCAGTGTGTAGCACCGGGAATCAGTTGTTTCAAATGTGAGAACATCTGACAGCCGTTACAGACACCGAGACCAAAACTGTCACTGCGATTAAAGAAGGCTTCAAACTGATCCCGTGCCTGGGCATTGAACAAGACTGAACGCGCCCAACCACCACCGGCTCCGAGTACATCACCATACGAAAAGCCCCCGCAGGCCACCAGTCCCATAAAATCATTGAGATGAGTATGACCGGCAATGATGTCACTCATATGCACATCAATCGCAGTGAAGCCGGCACGATCAAAGGCAGCGGCCATTTCGATCTGACCGTTAACCCCTTGCTCACGTAAAATGGCCACCCGTGGCTGCGTATTTAAATTCAAATAAGCTGCGACTATATCTTCATCCGGCTCAAAACTCAGGCTCACATTTAGACCCGAATCATCGGCATCCAGTAAGGCATCAAATTCTTCGATGGCACAATCGGGATTATCACGCAGGCTTTGCATCTGGAAGGAGGTCTGCTGCCAGCAACGCTGCCACGCGATGCGACTCTCAACCAGAACGTCTTCATTGTCATTTGTGAAAACAATTCTGTCATCATCCGTCAGGCAGCCAATTACATGGCTATGCTGTTTCAGCCCGGCATCACGCAACCAGTCCATAACCTCATCGGTATCACAGTGACGTACCTGGATTACCGCACCCAGCTCCTCATTAAACAGTGCGGCAACATGGTCATCACCCAGATCGTCCAGTTGAACTTGCAGACCACAATGTCCGGCAAAGGCCATTTCACACAATGTAACAAACAGACCACCATCACTGCGATCATGATAGGCCAGCAGTAAATTTTTTTCATTTAACAACTGCATACTGTTAAAGAAATTTTTGAAACTATTCGGATCATCCAGATCCGCCGGGTGATGACCCAGCTGTTTATATACCTGCGCCAGACAGGAACCCCCTAAACGATTATGTCTCTTGCCTAAATCAATCAGAATTAAATCGCTATCGCCGCAATCAGTGCGTAATTGCGGGGTCAGAGTTTTACGTACATCGCTAACCGGAGCGAAAGCGGTAATAATCAGCGACAAGGGTGCGGTCACACTCTTTTGTTCTCCAGCCTCATCCCAGACGGTTTTCATGGACATGGAATCCTTGCCCACCGGGATCGCAATGCCTAGTGCCGGGCAGAGTTCCAGCCCCACCGCTTTGACCGCATCATAAAGCCCGGCATCCTCACCGGGATGACCGGCCGGAGCCATCCAGTTGGCGGAGAGCACGATACGACTGAGGTCATCAATTTTAGCCGCCGCAATATTGGTAAGTGCTTCGCCCACAGCCAGACGGGCAGAAGCCGCATGATTCAACAAGGCCACCGGGGGACGTTCACCCACCGCCATCGCTTCGCCAGTCACGTGTTCAAAGTCGGTGGTGGTCACGGCCACATCGGCCACCGGTACCTGCCAGGGGCCGACCATTTGATCGCGCACCACCATGCCGGTGATGCTGCGATCACCGATGGTAATTAAAAAGCCTTTCGCCGCCACCGTGGGCAACGATAAAATCCGGGTGGCGGCTTCGGCCAGTTTGATGCCATCGGTTTCAAATTCTGTTTTCTTAAACGAATGGCGCTTCACATCACGCAGCATTTTCGGCGGTTTGCCGAGCAGCACTTCCATTGGCATGTTGATGGGGATATTGTCGAAATGGGCATCACCGAGCACCAGATGCTGCTCCTCGGTGGCCTCGCCAACCACGGCGAAGGGACAGCGTTCACGCGCGCAAATCGCGGCGAAACGATCCAGATCCTCCATGCTCACCGCCATCACATAGCGTTCCTGCGCCTCACAGCTCCAGATCGCCATGGGTGACATGCCCGGTTCATCATTGGGCACGGTGCGTAATTCAAAGTGCCCACCCCGGCCGCTATCGTGTACCAACTCCGGCAGGGCGTTGGAAATCCCGCCCGCACCGACATCATGAATACTGATGATCGGATTGCTCTCACCCATCTGCCAGCAGGCGTCGATGACTTCCTGCGCCCGCCGCTGCATTTCAGGATTACCACGCTGCACCGAGGCGAAATCCAGATCTTCATGGCTCTCACCGGTGGACATGCTGGAAGCCGCACCGCCACCGAGACCAATCAACATCGCCGGGCCACCGAGCACGATGATCTGTGAACCGGGGGGGATATCATTCTTTGCCACATGATCATCGCGGATATTACCGAGGCCACCGGCAAGCATAATCGGCTTGTGATAGCCGCGCACTTCTTCACCGGCTGAGGACGCCACCCGTTCCTCATAGGTGCGAAAATAGCCGCATAAATTAGGCCGGCCAAATTCATTATTAAACGCCGCCGCGCCAATGGGACCTTCCAGCATGATCGCCTGCGCCGAGGCAATGCGTCCCGGTCGGCCATGATCACTCTCCCAGGGCTGGGGCAAGTCGGCTAGTTGCAGGTTGGAGACCGAGAAGCCGCTTAAACCAGCCTTGGGTTTGGAACCCCGCCCGGTCGCACCTTCATCACGAATTTCACCGCCGGAGCCGGTGGCCGCACCGGGAAAGGGGGCAATAGCGGTAGGATGATTATGCGTTTCCACTTTCATCAGGATCTGCACCGGCTGGGCATGGGCCCGGTATTCGCCAGTGCCCGGCTCGGGGTGAAAGCGTGCCCCCACAAACCCTTCCATCACCGCCGAGTTGTCACTATAGGCAGAAAGTACCCTGTTGGGCTGGCATTCATGGGTGTTACGAATCATGCCGAATAAAGTATGCGGCATTTTTTTGCCGTCGATGATCCAGTCAGCATTAAAAATCTTGTGCCGACAATGTTCCGAGTTGGCCTGAGCAAACATCATCAGCTCAACATCGGTGGGATTGCGCTCCAGGGCCTGAAAGTTATCTACCAAATAATCAATTTCATCCGCTGCCAGCGCCAGTCCCAGTTCCCGGTTAGCGACGGCTAGCGCGTCCACACCCCCACTGAGAATATCCACCACCCGTAGTGGCGCGGGATCGGCCTTGCTGAACAAGGCCACCGCATCATCAACATCGTCGAACACGGTTTCGGTCATACGATCATATAAACGCCCGCGAATCACCGACTCCTCATCCTTACTCAGTGGATGACTCAAACTCAAAGTATAAATCAGCCCGCGTTCTAGTCGCTGCACCGTGGCCAGACCACAATTGTGGGCAATATCCGTGGCCTTGCTCGACCAGGGCGAAATCGTGCCCGGCCGGGGAGTGACCAGATACTGGCGAAAATAAGGAATTTTATTGGCCGCCGTCTGCTCAGGTGCATAATTAAGCAACTGCTGAAGAATGCGCTTTTCATCCTCATTCAGAGCACGATCAAGGCTGGCAAAATGGATAAATTCGACATGTAAATCCCGCACCAGCGGGGCATCGGCCTGCAGAATCGTTAACAGTTTATTCAGTCGAAATGCAGATAAAGCGGAACCGCCTCGCAATTGCAGCATAGGTCTTATCTCTGGATTAATCGGGCTTAAACGAAACCGCGATGATACTACAGATCAGGAGGCATAGTAGAGCACCGTAAGTGCCGATGGAATTAAAGATCAACGCAAAAGCGCAGGTGCGCAAAGATCTTTGATTTGGGTGGGAGAAATAAATTTCAGATGTTTATTTTTCAGCCAGTCAAAAGGCTTTTTATTAGCAAACTCTGCGTTCTTTATGTCCCCGCGTCTTTGCGCTGATTTATTCTCTTTCATCGCCCATGTGACAAATCAGACGCTACACCGTACTATATGCGCGAAATCATCCTCACCCTCACCCTGTACGGCTAATGAAAAAACCATCCCCGACAACACCCAAATACGCAAACTTGCCGCGCCGTTTTGCAGCCATGGCCTACGATGCCCTGCTACTCACCGCTCTGCTGATTTTTGCCACTGCCCCGGTAACGCTGTTTACTGGCGGTGAGGCGACTCGCAGCGGCAACCCTTTTGTCAGCACCTGGCTGTTCATGGTCAGTTTTTTGTTCTTCGCCTGGTTCTGGACTCACGGCGGACAAACCCTGGGCATGCGCGCCTGGAAAATCCGCCTGCAACTGGACGATGGCCGTTCTATCAGCCTGTGGCAGGCCTTATTGCGCTTCATTACCGGCCTGCCGGCCTGGATCGTATTGGCTCTGGGGGCTTTTTTGTGCAGCAATTTCAGCATTGAACATATGCCCGGCCTGCTACAACAATTAAAAGGCTTACCCTGCGCCGTCCTGCTCGCACCGGGCTGCCTCTGGGTAGTTATCGATCACTGGCCAAATTCATGGCGTGATCGATTTACTCAATCTCAGGTGGTGGATATACGCAGTGAAAAAAAGTGAAACTCTCCGCCTGTAAATTTGATTTCAATCGAGCGGGGACGAGAGAAACAGTTAGAGAGGCTTCGATCTGGTTCGACTGAAGTCGAATCTACAGGGTGGATGATAGCCAGAGAGATTCAGCGAACGCGCCGAAGTAAAATAGCCGCCATGATAATCACCAGAAACGTGGGCAGGGCCGCCGCCAGTATCGGCGGATAATCATAGACCAGCCCCATCTCTCCAATCAAACGATTGCCTATATAAAAGACGATGCCAATCAAAAAGCCAATCACTATTTTCTGGCCAATGCTGCTGTTGCGCTGGGAGACAAAAACAAAAGGAACGGCAATTAAGACCATGGCGATAATCGCCAATGGCATGAACAAGCGGTTATAAAATGCCAGCTCATATTCCTCATATTTAAGATTGTTATCTTTCAGGTATTTAATGTAATTCCATAGTTTGAAAGAGGAAAGCTCATGCGAACGAACGGTGACAATATTAATCAAGTCCGGATCGAGCAGGGTCTTCCATTTCAGCGTCGGCATTTTTTCGAGCACCAGCTTATCTTTTAAAATCGTTCCCTTGTGTACCTTTGATAATAGCCATTGCTCACCATCAAATACACCACTTTCTGCGCTTAAAACAAAGCGCATTTTCCGCGTTTCCCTGTCAAAATCATACAGGCGAATATCCAGCAAACGGCCATCATTTTCTACCCGCCGAACGTGGATGATCATGCCACCGTCACGTGCCCACAAGCCGTAATCGGTATTCAAACTGAACTTACCCGCCATCGCCTTTACACGTGAATGTACCGCATACTGATAGGCCGGTGGCGCTATCACCTCCCCCACAAAAACCACCAGTAAAATAAGCAGTAGCATAACTTTCATCACCGCCAGAATAATACGCCGAATCGACACACCGGCTGCGCGCACCACCACCAGCTCACTGTGATTGGCGAGCATCCCCAGCCCCATCATCGTGCCCAGCAGGGCACTTAAAGGAAACATCTGGTAGATTTGCAGCGGTAATTTCAGCAGCATGTGCATAAACGCCATGCTCACAGTGTAATCCGCCATACCAATTTTATCCGCCTCATTGGCGAAGCTAATCATGCCAAACAACACCGCCAGCACCGTCACCACGGCCAATACTGTCTGCATGACTACCTGGCCAATATATCGATCCAGAATTTTCATCTGTCCACCTGCTGTTTAGAACGGCGAAACAAGGTCCACATGCTAGACTGCTTCGATAACAATAACAGCGCCAGTATGATCACCAACACGTGCACCCACCAGAAACCCAGTTCCAGTGAAATCGTATCTTTTTGAATCCAGCCACGCACAACACTAAGAAAATTCGTCACCAGAATATACAAAACCATGGCAACCGCCAGCTTGCCATAGCGTCCTTGACGCTGAGAAGTTCGACTCAGCGGCACAGCCAGCATGGCCAGACCGATGCAAATTAAGGCCGAGGAAATACGCCAACGCAGCTCAACCTGGTAAGCCAGATTATCCGAGTTCAGTAATTCCTTGCTGGGGATCGCACGATAACGACGATCATGGATAACCAGCGGCTTTTCTTCCATCCGAATCCCGTGTTTCTGAAAATCAAGAATGGCAAAATGCTCATCCCCCGGGACACCTTCATAACGTGAGCCTTCTTCTAAAATTAAAAACTGATCGCCGGTTTTTTCATCCCGCATTTTATAAGCACGTTTGGCTATCACCGTAAACTGTTCAGCCCCCCCTTTCTTCTGATCTGATTTTTGCTGCATTTGCAGAAAAATATTTTTCAGCTCGCCCGTCTCTTTATCTATTTCCTGCACATAAACCACGCCCTGTGCACCGCGTAACTCATTAAATCGACCCGGCATCACCCCTTCGATATCACTGCCACGTTTTGATTTTTCCGTCAGGCGTGAATAGTGGCCTTCCGCCCAGGGAGTCAACCACACCGTGAAGGTTCCCTGTACCAGTGCGAAAAAAATACCCAGAATCAAAACAATCCGCATAATGTGAAACGGGCCAACACCACAGGCGGCAATGGCAGTCATTTCACTATCACGATATAAGCGACTTAAAGACAGGAGAATGGCCAGATACAACGCCAGAGGTAGAATGTAGGTGATCAGGCTAAACATGTTCAAGCCCAGCACCAGCATCAGGGTACCCGGCTGAATGACCCCCGCACTAACTTTGGACAAGCTCCCCACCATTTGCACACTCACTGCAATCATAATCAACACCAGCATCACGCCCAGCAGGGTACTGAATATTTCTTTAAGCAAATAACGGGTGATGATCACGTGGGGCCTAAACTCGATATTGGAAAAGATAAAGGGTACACAGACAAATGGCTTTTTACCAGTCAACCTGACCAGCAGTGGACGCTACGATATTATGGCTGCGCCTGTTATAGTGAAGCTACAGAATGGGGTCGGAGTCAATTTCCTGATGATTTTTACCTTTTAAAATAATTAAGTCTGAAATTGACTCCGCCCCCATTTCACCTAAGCCAATTCGCAGACAGGAATCAACGTATGAATATCAGCATCAAGCTCGGCCTCCCAGAAGAACAGAAAAGCGCCTGTGTCATTCTCGGTATATTCGAGCGCCGCAAACTCAGCCCGGCCGCCGAAAGTATGGACACGGCCTGCACAGGACAGCTGAACAGGATACTGAAATCCGGTGATATGGACGGCAAGGCCGGACAAAGTTTGATGCTGCATCATGTAAACGGTAGCGCCTGTGAGCGCATTCTACTGGTAGGCTGCGGCAAGGAAAAAGAATTTGACGACGCGGCTTATCGCAAAGCACTAAAAACAGCAAATACCAGCCTGCTTAATTCCGGTGCTCACGATGCGATTAATTTTCTCACCGAATTAACGATTGCTGAGCATGATAGCGGCTGGAAAGTCCGTCAGGCTACTGAATCTCTCAAACACAGCCTATATTCTCCCGAGCACCTGAAGAGTAAAAAAAGTGATACCCCGGCCTTACGCAAGATGGCTTTTGTTATTTCCAGCCCCCGTGATCTGAAAGCTGCAAAGCTGGGACTCAGTGTCGGCCAGGCCATTGCCAACGGCAGCGCACTGGCGCGCGAACTGGGCGATCTACCTGCGAATATCTGTACCCCGAGCTATCTTGCCAATCAGGCAACGAAAATAGCAAAGCAATCAACGAAGTTAAAAGTCCGCGCACTGGGACAAAAGCAAATGGAAACTCTGGGCATGGGCGCATTGCTATCCGTTACCCAGGGCAGCCGCCAGCCACCCAAACTGATCGAGATGAATTATCAGGGCGGTAATAAAACCGACAAACCCATCGTTCTGGTTGGCAAAGGCGTAACCTTTGACTCTGGCGGGATTTCCATCAAGCCCTCCGCCGCAATGGATGAAATGAAATACGACATGTGTGGTGCGGCCAGTGTAATTGGAACCATGGCCGCCATCACCGAACTCAAACTGCCGTTAAATGTTATTGCCATTATTCCCAGCTGCGAAAATCTACCCGATGGGGCGGCCAGCAAGCCCGGTGATATTGTCACCAGCATGTCGGGACAGACCATCGAAGTCCTCAACACCGATGCCGAAGGCCGACTCATTCTCTGTGACGCCCTCTCCTACAGTGAAAAATTCAAGCCCAAAGCCGTGATCGATGTTGCCACTCTCACCGGCGCCTGCGTCATCGCGCTGGGCAAACATACCTGTGGCATGCTCAGCAATGATGAGAAACTGGCAGCCTCCCTGCTTGATGCCGGTAAGGACAGTGGTGACCGTGCCTGGCAAATGCCCTTATGGGAAGAGTATCAAAACCAACTCAATAGTAACTTTGCTGATATGGCAAATATTGGTGGCCGTGAAGCCGGAACCATTACTGCAGCCTGCTTCCTCTCACGCTTCACCAAAAAATTCAAATGGGCGCATCTGGATATCGCCGGTGTAGCCTGGGAAAGCGGCGGCAACAAAGGTGCAACCGGCCGTCCTGTTCCCCTGCTCACCCAATACCTGCTTAATCAATGTGGTAAAAGTTTTAACATATCATGACCCGAATTGATTTCTACGTTCTCACCAGCAAAGAAGCGGATGCGGCCGAACACACCAGCTGTCGTCTGGTGGAAAAAGCCTATGGTCTAAAACATGCCATCTATATTCACACCCGAGACCGGCAGCAGGCAGAACAAATGGACAAACTGCTCTGGATCTTTCGGGACAGTAGCTTTATTCCCCATCAGTTACACCATCCCGAAGCAAAGAATGATAGCCCGGTTATCATTGGTCATGATACCGGCTCGGATGCTGAGCTTGCCCGCCAGCATCAATTATTGATCAACCTGGATCAAACTGTACCACCCTTTTTCAGCCGCTTTGAACGTGTCGCCGAAATAGTTAGTGGCGATGAAGCACAACGCAATAACGCCCGCGAACGATTCAAGTTTTATCGCGAACGCGGCTATGAATTGAAAACTCACGAACTAGCAGGCTGAATATGAGCAAGCGTATCGACAAGGAAAAAGAACTCAGGGAGATGAACGAGTCACAGGCATCATTAGTGAATGCTCTGGAATCTATACACACATTACTTGAAGAAAGTGAAACCAAACTCAGCGCCGCCAGGGAAAGCCTTGAAGGTTCACGTATTGATAATAAAAAACATTACAATCCCGGTCTTATTTCGACAAAGGCAAAACAAATACCATCATCCAAAATAATAGCCGATGAAATGGTAGGACAATTTTCTACACAACCGGTGCATCCCGATAAAGATGAGTTTACTGTGCCGATACTTGAAGATATCGTCATCCCCGGTATTGTTAGTCCCGAGCATGACGTAGAAAACCACCCCTTATTTGACTCCATCGAAAACCCTCTCGATAGTACCGTTGACATTCGTGATTCCCGCAAGCAACAATTTATTGAAAAAGTTGAATCCATTCAGCTTGAAATGGATGACTATCTCAATGAAATGCTAGTGCGCTGCATGGCCTCGATTGAACTTGAGTTAAAAGAAACCCTATCAAAAAAGTTTCAGGAACTACGCGACATCATCGAATCCGACACAGAATAGCCTTCCACAATAATAAGCAGAATACCCATTACTGTAGGTGCGGCTTTAGCCGTACTGACGCAGCTTAAATAAAAACCTCATATTTAACACACAAGCAAACCGTACATTTCAGGCCATAACCACAAACAAAGTAACACTATGATTTAATATTTGTTTTAAATCTATTTAGACACACTAAAGAAGTTACTTTTATTCTAAAAATAATTCTCCTATTATTACTGTCAGCAAAGATTAACGTCACAAAAAATAAAACAATATACTTTTATACATTCACTCCATTACTTGACTGACACAGTACTGACCGTAATATTTTTTTGAGACCAACACAAGGAAGATAAACGGGCAATGAACAACAACCAAAATATTATTTTGCTTGTTGAAGATAACCCGGGGGACGAGGCTCTGACACTCCTTGCATTGAAAGAAAACAATATTAATAACCACATTGATATTGTTCATGATGGTGAAGAAGCGCTGGATTATTTGTTTGCTAAAAACAAATATACTCACTTAAAAAATATAAACTGCCCAAAACTTATTTTGCTTGATCTCAAACTGCCAAAAATTAATGGTAATGAAGTATTGAAGCAACTCCGGAACAACAACAGAACCGCATATATACCGGTAGTAATGCTCATTTCATCAAAAGAAAATAACGATATCATCAACAGTTATGACAATGGCGTTAATAGTTATGTGCGAAAACCACTCAGTTTTAAGCAATATTCTAATGCTATCGGACAGATCAGCTTGTACTGGCTAATGATAAACCATAATTCAACAGACACAACGCAGCAAACACATTAATACGTAGTCAGAAGATGTAATATGAAAAACAAACTACTACGTGTATTGATCATCGAAGATTCCGAAAACGACACCTTATTATTATTGCGAAAATTAAAGAAAGCAGGCTACCAGACCCAACACCAACAGGTCAGCACCAGCCACAGCCTCAAAAAAACCTTACTTAAAGAAGAATGGGATATTGTGATCACTGATCACAATATCCCAAAATTTGATTCCACCGCTGCTCTCGCCGTTATAAAAAAACTCAATATCGACATTCCCGTCATCATAGTCTCTGATAGCATCGGTGAAGATGTTGCGGTTAATGCCATGAGATCCGGGGCACATGACTACATCATGAAAAGCAACATGGCCCGATTTATTCCTGCGATTGAACGCGAATTGACAGAAGTTGCATTGCGTAAATCACAACGTATAACCGAGGCCGCAATACAGCATCTTGCTTACCACGACAGTCTTACCGGGCTGGTTAACCGTAGCGAATTAGAACGTCGGCTTGAACGCGCTACCCTGCAGGCTAAAAAAGGAAAAATCACTAATGCCCTGCTTTACCTGGATCTTGATCAGTTTAAAGTAGTCAACGATACCTGTGGTCACTCGGCAGGCGATGAACTGCTTAAACAATTATCGGCGATCTTACACACCCGAATTCGTGGAAGAGATACACTGGCCCGCTTAGGGGGAGATGAATTCTGTGTATTATTGGATAATTGCAGTCTCAAACAAGCTAAAGTTATTGCCGATGATTTACACCAGCTGGTAAATAATTTCCGCTTCGCCTGGGACGAGCAGCTTTTCAATATTGGTGTTAGCATCGGCGTTGTTGCGATAACTAAAAACGGCATGACCCCGGATGAACTTTTAAGTGCCGCCGACCTGGCCTGCTATGCCGCAAAAGATAAAGGCCGAAATTGTATTCAGGTTTATAAGCACGAAGATATTAATATGCGCCGACGACGCAGAGATATGAATTGGGCAAACCGAATCGATGTCGCCCTTGAAAATAATCATTTCCTGCTTTACCAACAACTCATTGTCCCGCTTAATAATTCTAGCCCCTCACATTATGAATACCTGTTGCGCCTGAAAGATAAAAAACGCATTATCCCTCCTGGCGCATTTATCCCGGCGGCTGAACGCTACCAAAGAATGTCAGCCATCGATCGCTGGGTAATTGATGCCTCTTTTTCACATTTAGGCCAACTAGACTCAACCACAAAAAATAACGCTCATTTTATTAATATAAATTTATCCGGGCAATCACTGAATGATGAATCCTTATTTAACTACGTGCAAAACCTGTTTTCAAAGTACCAGGTATCACCAAAAACAATCTGTTTTGAAATAACTGAAACAGCAACCATTGCAAACTTTAAAACCGCCATCGATTTTATAAACAAAATCAAAGAACTCGGCAGTTTAATTGCATTAGATGACTTCGGTTGTGGACTGAGCTCATTTTCCTATCTTACAAACATGGATATTGATTTCCTGAAAATAGATGGCTCCTTTATCCGTAATATTGAGAAAAACCCGGTTGATCGCGCTATCGTTGAGGCGATTAATAAAATTGGCCACATTGCCGGATTCAAAACCATAGCAGAATATGTGGAAACACAAAAAGTTGTAGCCGTACTGAAAGACATAGGCATTGATTATGCTCAGGGCTATGCCATCAACAAACCCCACCCCCTGAGCCATTTAAAAACCACCTTCAGTGGCCGCGTATCAACAAGATAAAGATCATCATTTTTCAGGCACCGCCTTTTTCTCACTACTCTAAACAAGCCGACCAAAGGCCAGTACATTTTCATCTACAGGAACAATACTATTGCCTTCAAGGCAGGTGCGGCTTTAGCCATACAGCGGCATCATATTTGCCACCGCTACAATTGAAAATCGTACCAACAGCCAAATCGACAACAAAAATTTACCCTTGACTATGGCAAATTTTAAAACAATTATTTTTTCCGCATTTAATTCCCAAACTGCCGCACCATCGTATTCAGTTTATCCGTTTCATTTTCCAGAGAATGACAAGCCTCCCTCGCCACAGTAGCTGAGTCCAGCGTCTGCTCTGCCAGATTGCTTATATTCGTAATGTTTCGATTAATTTCTTCAGCAACCGCGCCTTGTTCTTCTGTTGCCGCCGCTACTTCCGTATTCATATCATTAATGCCCGCCACTGATCCCGCAACTTCAGCCAGTGCTTCGGCAGCCGTTTCCACCAGTTCAGATGCCGCATTGCCTTTTTCACTGGCCAGCGCCATCTCACCCACAGCTGCGGCTGCTTTTTTCTGAAGCTGTTCTACAATCTTCTGAATCTCACCGGTGGATTGTTGGGTACGACTGGCCAGGGTTCGCACTTCATCGGCAACCACGGCAAAACCCCGTCCCTGTTCGCCGGCACGAGCCGCTTCAATCGCCGCATTCAAGGCAAGAAGATTCGTCTGCTCCGCAATATCTCTTATTACATCAACCATTCCACCAATGGCATTGCTTTCTTCACTAAGTTCATGAATAACCCTGGCAGCTGCCTCCACTCGATTTATTAACGCTTCCATTCCACCCAGTGCTTCAGTTGCCGTCAATGAACCTTTCTGTGAATTTTCTCTTGCATCATCCGTCGACTTCGAAGTCTGATTTGCGCGACTGGAAATCTCTTGCACCGCCGTAGACATCTCATTCATCGCGGTTGCAACCTGTGAGACTTCGTCCAGTTGTGTTTGGGCACTTGAAAAACTATTTTCTGATATTCCACTGGAGGTATATGCCGATTTTTTCAAAATAACAAGGGCTTCATTAACTCGAACAAGGATGGTTTTTATTCGGGCCTGCAATGCAATAATAGCAAGCTGTATATCGCCGAGTTCATCACTTCTTCGCGTATACACCGTTCGGGCAATACCATTGCTAAATATTGAGCGTGCTTCTGCTGCTGCTTTTGTCAGTGGACGCATTACCTGATTAACCAGTGCAACGGATACTGACAGTACAACGAATATACTTAGCAACCCAGCCAGCGATATATTAACCTCACTAGCCGTCAGTATGGCAATCACCGCTATAAAAGAAATCACCTGTATCGCTATCAGACTTGCTTTTATTCCCGGTTTTAACCAGGACAATTTATCTGATAAAGAAAACCGATTTTCTCGTATTTTTTTATATAGTCTATTTGCAGATTGCACATACTCGCTACGGGGTGTGATTCTTACTGACTGATAACCAATAATTTCATCCTTTTCAAATACCGGCGTAACATAAGCATCCACCCAGTAATAATCACCGTTTTTACAACGATTTTTTACAATACCCATCCAGGGATTGCCTGCCTTAACGGTCTCCCAGAGATCACCAAAAGCGATGGGAGGCATATCAGGGTGACGTACAACATTATGATTTTTCCCTTTAAGTTCTTCTTCAGAAAAACCACTAATCTCTATAAAATCTTTGTTCACATAAGAAATACTGCCCTTTTTATTTGTGGTCGAAACAATTCTAAGCTCACCTTTAAAGGTGCGCTCAGTGTCCGTTACCGGCAAATTTTTTTTCATTTTCTACTCCTTTATAACTACAGCATAAAACGAAGTGACTGTAGCATCCTTCCTATTTTACTTTAAATGCGCCCACCAACTTAATAAGATCACTAGCCAGTTCATTTAACTCATCACTTGCCGAAGTCGTAATCTGCGCACTCATACTTGTCTGCTCTGCAATTTTACTGATATTAACGATGTTATTATTCATTTCATTCGCCACCGCGCTTTGCTCTTCAGTCGCCGTTGAGATCTCTTCACTCATAGTGTGAATAACACTCACGGATTTCGCAATACCGTTTAGCGAACCACCAACTTTATTAATATACTCCACACTTTTCACTGCCTGTTTGCTACTTTTTTCCATCACATCCACAGCAGAAGCCGAACCTTTTTGCAGTGCTTCAATCATATTCTGAATTTCCTCTGTCGAAGTCTGGGTGCGTCCAGCCAAGGTTCTCACTTCATCCGCAACCACCGCAAAACCACGCCCGTTCTCACCCGCTCTGGCGGCTTCTATTGCTGCATTCAGTGCCAATAGATTTGTCTGTTCGGCAATGCCACGTATCACACCCAGTACTCCGCCGATATCATCACTTCTATCGCGTAAATCTGAAATTACCCCGGATGCGGTATGAATCTCATGTTCCAAATTATTTATAACATCAATCGTTTCAACCAGTATTTTTTCTCCCGCAACGGTTTCTGAATCGGCAGTTGAAGCGGCAACAGTTGCCTCACCTGAATTTTTAGCTACCTCGCCTACCGTCGCAACCATCTGGGTCATGGCCGTCATCAATTGCTCGGTCTCTATTTTCTGAGTATTAACACTCTCCGCTGTACTTTCAGCCACTATTGATAATTGTCCTGCATTTGCTCCCAACTGCTCCGTCGACATCACAACATCCCGAATTAGAACATGCAGTTTATCCAGAAAATCATTAAAGCCCGAAACAACCTGCCCTGTTTCGTCCCGGGTATTTGTTTTCAAGCGTTGAGTGAGATCACCTTCCCCTCTTGCCAGTTCTTTAAGAGAATGAATTATTTGATTTAAATTAACAGAAATAAGCGTCGAAACTATTAGCAAGGAAATAGAAACCAGAGAGACAACCACACCGCCAACCAGAAGACCAATAATGACAAGCTCATTTGAAGCTGACTTTGCCGCTTCAAGTTCATCACCAAACTCATTGTATCGGCTTTCTCTGAACTGTTTCAATTCAGTACTGTATAATTTCAGGCTCTGAGCCATGCGCTCTATTTCAGCCTGCATCGTTCCCATCTCGATACTGCCTTCCAGCATTCCTATTGTAAATTGCCGTGTTATCTTGTAATAATTATCAAACAAACTCAGAAGACTATTAACCGACTCATCCATTTTCGAATCAATTTCTTTTATAGCGCCCAGCTCACTCTGTATTTTCGCCGCCTGACTGGATGCCTCATCAAGCAAATCTTCCTCACCACTTATAACTGCGCTGGTAAAGGTCTCTTTTATTTTATCAAGCGAAACTATATTTCTGTCTGTTATCTCAAGAATCGGAAAATAAATCTTGCCAACTCTGTCAAGCCGTAATGAATTATCATTGGCAACCATATAATTAAGCCCGACAAATAAAATAAATCCGCAACCAGAAACAACCGCAACCAGAAACAACTTATATTTTATCGATAGGTTTTTTAACCACTGCATTTTAATTCCTGTTTCACGGTGGCTCCCGCCACCACCCTCACGACAATAACGAAGACGATAACGGGACAGTCTTATGTTTCAAGGGATCAGAAATGCCCATTGAATAATATATTCATTATAAGACTCACCTGTCTTCGGACTAATACTCGCGGCCTGAAATTTAAGCGCATTACTTTCTGAAAGATCGTAACGTAAAGCAGCAACATGACGAGTCTCCTGCTGCGTACCCAGGAGCACAAAATAGGCATCGTTATTATCAAAGTCTACCGACTCATAACGATAGACGGGCTTCAGTGTTTCCGTTATCTGATAGCCCAGCTGTAGATAATATGCCGTACCGGTATGACTGCCTGCTGAACCATATTTATCATCATTTTTGAGACTATAATATTCCCCCATCAGATCAAGCTCATCACCACTATATTTCAGGTCAATACCAGTAATAACCTGCTCAACAAGTGTCGCCCCAGTTATGACTCCTGACACCCCTGATGCACCCGATTCGGCAATATCATTTGACATCACCGCCAGCCCCATGGCCAGCGGCATGTTTTCCAGGCTATAGGTTAGTCGTACTCCTGGCGACTTACTACTGTTTGCATCAGAGATATTATTGATTTCAATTTCACCACTGCCATAGCCACTATCGGTGTTATAAGAGGGGCCATTACCAAACTGAAACTCATAGCCCAGCATTCCGCTTCCTGCCTGCACTTCACCTTCAAATAACACACCAACAGAATGCAGAGGGAGAATTGCACTGGAGCCATCCTCAAAATCCAGAAAAGCCGGGCGCGTAGCCGTATCGTATAACAATGCACCATGGTGATAATTTCTGTTCCAGTAGCCTAATGCGCTATGAAAACGTCCTGCACTAATGCTTAGGTTTTCATTCAAACTTCGTCGGATCCATAAACGTTCCAGATCAATCACAAAGGCACTACCATCATTTTCAAATACCAGCTCAATAAAGGCATCTGTTTTTTCATCAATTGACTGCCGGGCATAAAAATCAAGCGCCCCCAAAGCAAAGGCATTGGTGCCACCCGTTTTACTGGTGTCGTTATAGGTTACATCAGCGAACACTCCAAACTCGACGGCTTGTACTGGCATCGTACTCGCCAGCAGGATAGCGCTTGCGATTAAAAACTTTGTACTTTTCAAATTAGGCATTGTCTTCTCCCTAAAACTAAAATAATTTATTGTCAACCTGAGATTACTTGAACAAAACTTTGATTGTTTCATTCACGGAGGCGCTGTCGACATAACCCAGACCACCGGGAGTAGATGCCACCCATTCAATTACCGCGGCATCATTGGCCATGGCTTTAGGCGGAGTACCTTTTCCTGAAAAAATAATTTTCGCCCAATATGCCTTCAATTGACTGCTGTTTTTCTTTACAACATCCTTATAAAAACTTTCATAGGCGGGGCTACCTTTTGCCTGATCAACAACAGCAGATTTACCACCACCGGGAATTAATTTAGATTTAGCCAGCCAGAGTTTAGACACCTGTTTAGCTGTAAGTGAATCTGTCGCAATAGCTTTATTACCAACAACTACAATTTCGGCAAAACAGGGTAAACTCATTACTGATAGACTTACCCCCAACACCAGCCCCGCCTTTATTATAAACTTGCCCATACCTATCTCCCTGTGTATATTATCGTCATCACATAGCCACATAAATTTCATGTGTAAAAATACAATTTAAATCTGTTAAAGACTATCGGGATACTTTCATTTAACTTTAAGTTTTAATTTAAAACCATGTTAATTTTATTTTTTTCATTTTGATATTGCAGGCATGATGACTTATTTTTTTGATGATAATTTATTAATTTGTATTAACCGTTAAAACACTGACCTAAGCGCATAAATATATTCCGCACCATGAAAACTATTATTTTAATCTCTACTATTTTCCTCTTCATGTTAGGCAAAAACAGTCATGCTAGTGACTGCCAGTCAGATCGCGTTACGCTACAAATGTTAGGCACAGGAGGCCCTGAATTAATTACGCCATCAGCATCAACCAGCTACCTTATCTGGCTGGACAACAAAGCCAGAATAGTAATCGATGCCGGCCCAGGTTCAGCTCACAACTTTAAACTCAGCAATGCCCGCTTTGCAGATCTAAGCATTTTTTTATTCAGCCATTTTCATGTCGATCATAGCGCTGATTTTGCAGCGTACATTAAAGGTGCTTTTTTCACTCAACGAAATATCGAACTCCAGGTTTACGGGCCATCCGGAAATTTGTTTGTTCCTTCAGCTGAACAATTTTCGCAGCGATTGTTCAGTGCCGATAATGGTCTGTACCCCTATCTTGCCGAATTTATTGATCCTGACAAAACCAGCACTTATAAAATAAAAACCCGGACGATTGAGTGGAGTTATAAAAACCTTGAAGTTCAAACAATTTTTAACGATCAGGATTTTGTAATCAAAGCTGCACCGGTTCACCACGGCCCATTTCCGGCTCTTGCCTGGCGTGTTGAAGTAGCCGGCTGTGTTATCAGTTTTAGTGGTGACATGAGTGGCCGGTTAGGCACTCTAGCTGAGCTGGCAGAAGGCTCAGATCTGTTAATTGCTCATAACGCCATCACTGAAGATGTAACTGGCCGTGCCCAGTTATTGCATATGAAACCCAGCTACATCGGCAAAGCTGCAGCTCAGGCAAAAGTAAAAAAACTCCTGCTCACCCATCGAATGACCCACAGCCGTACACACACGATAGAAACATTGGAATTAATTAAGAAAAATTACACGGGTGCAATCACCATTCCCCGTGATCTTGATAGCTTTCACCCATGATTACAGGCAAAAAAAAAGACCCTCTTAACGAGGATCTTTTTTGTCTGGCGGAGAGCGAGGGATTCGAACCCTCGATGGGCGTTAACCCATACACCCTTAGCAGGGGTGCGCCTTCAGCCACTCGGCCAGCTCTCCTTTTGAGGATGCAAAGGATACTAGGGAGAGGCCCTGAGGTAAAGAGGCTTTAGCCTCCCTGTTCAGCTTTTTCGCGTTCTTCCTGCTTAATCCGCTCATAAATTTCTTCACGATGCACAGAAATTTCCTTGGGGGCATTGACGCCAATTCTTACCTGATTGCCTTTTACGCCCAACACTGTGACGGTAACTTCATCACCAATCATCAATGTTTCACCTACTCTGCGTGTTAATATCAACATTTACTTTTTCTCCTGTATTGCTTTTTGAATTACTACTCGCTTTCCTTGCCATTGCTCGGGCAGAGTCAGTCAAGTATATCGCCAAAAAGGCTTAAAACTTAAATAATTCTCTAAATAACTTCTCTGTCTAAATTTATCTCCAGACAGGCATTTAAATCCTTCTTTCAGGCGCGAGGGGCTTCAGCCAGCTCAAAGGCCGAATGAAGCGCCCGCACGCCCAGTTCCAGGTATTTTTCTTCCACTACAACCGAAACCTTGATTTCCGAGGTGGAAATCATCCGGATGTTAATACCTTCATCGGCCAGCGTTTTAAACATTTTGCTGGCCACACCGGCGTGAGAACGCATTCCCACGCCAACAAGCGAAATCTTAACGATGGCCTTATCACCGCTCACTTCCCGTGCATTTAATGTTTTGGCTGTCTTTTCAAGGATCCGCATCGCATTTTCAAAATCATTACGGTGCACAGTAAAGGTGAAATCCGTGGTCGAATCGGCAGCAACATTCTGAATGATCATATCGATTTCAATATTCGCATCACCAATCGCACCCAGAATAGCATGCGCCGTACCCGGCTCGTCCGGTACCCCAAGAATTGTCAACTTGGCTTCATCCCGGTTAAAAGCAATACCAGAAATGACAGGCTGTTCCATTTCATCATCCTCAAAAGTTATCAGTGTGCCCGCACCTTCCTTAAAGGAAGAAAGCACCCGTAATCTAACATTATATTTACCGGCAAATTCTACTGAGCGAATTTGCAGGACTTTGGATCCCAGACTGGCCATCTCCAGCATTTCTTCAAAAGTAATGCTGTTCAGACGCCGGGCATCCGGCACCACTCTCGGATCAGTAGTGTAAACACCATCGACATCGGTATAAATCTGGCATTCATCCGCTTTTAACGCCGCCGCCAGTGCCACTGCGGTGGTATCAGAGCCACCCCGCCCCAGGGTGGTGATATTGCCCGCTTCATCACGTCCCTGAAATCCTGCCACCACCACCACATGACCGCTGTCCAGATCGGCACGCATGCGGGATTCATCAATATCCAGAATCCGCGCTCGAGTATGCGAGCTATCGGTCAGGATATGCACCTGCGGCCCGGTATAGGAGCGCGCCGGATAGCCACGGGTATTCAGAGCCATACTCAACAGGGCAATGGTTACTTGCTCACCAGTCGACACCAGTACATCGTATTCCCGTGGTTCCGGCCTGTCTGTAATCTGCTTCGCCATCTCGATAAGGCGGTTAGTTTCACCGCTCATGGCCGAGACCACTACAACAACATCGTGGCCGGCATCGCGAGCCGCGATGATCTTTTCCGCCACATTTTCAATCTTCTCGACGGTTCCTACTGAAGTACCGCCATATTTCTGGACAATCAGACACATTGAGCTTTATTTATCACAAATATTACATAAAAAAGTGTGGCGAATTAAACACTAATTCGACGCGAATTGGAAGCATATTGCGTTAAAAATCATCAATTCATTCAACACCTTAAAATTTCCTGAATATTTGAGACTTAGGCGTTTAACCTAGACTCAACCCAATTATTGACGCTTGCCAGTGCGGCCTCCAAATTTTCTGGCTGACTACCACCCGCCTGAGCCATATCCGGGCGGCCACCACCCCGGCCACCAACTTTTTCAGCCACAACATTGATTAAATCACCGGCTTTAATTCGATCCGTACAATCTTTGCTCACCCCGGCTATCAGGCTGATTTTGCCATCCTTTACCGTGGATAGCACAATCGCCGCACTGCCCATTTTCTGTTTCAACTGATCCACCGTATCGCGCAACGATTTGGGATCCGCACCCTCGAGATTAGCCGCCAGCACCTTGATGCCGCCGATTTCAGTGGCCTGCTGAGCCAAATCATTTCCGGTCAAACTGGCCAGCTTACCTTTTAACTGCTCCAGCTCTTTTTCATCTGCACGATTTTTTTCCAGCAATTGCTGGACTTTATCGCGGAGTATTTCCGGCGAACTTTTGAGCATTGCGGCAATCTCGGTGAGCAGGTTTTCATGTTCGTTCACCTGTTGCAATGCAGCCGCGCCACTCACCGCTTCAATACGACGCACACCGGCCGCCACGCCGGTTTCCGAAAGCAGTTTAAACAGGCCGATATCACCGGTACGATTAACGTGGGTACCGCCACACAGCTCCACCGAGAAATCGCCCATACTCAACACCCGGACCTTGTCTTCGTATTTCTCGCCAAACAGCGCCATCGCACCGCTATTTTTAGCCGCGTCCTGATCCATGATGTCAGTAATAACCTCATGATTATAACGGATATGCTGATTCACCAGATGCTCAATTTGGGCTAACTGTTCAGGACTGACGGGTTCAAAGTGGGAGAAGTCAAAGCGCAGACGGTCTTCCGTTACCTGTGATCCTTTCTGATTCACATGCTCGCCCAGTATTTCGCGTAGCGCCGCATGCAGCAGATGCGTTGCGGAGTGATTATAGGCGATAGCCTGACGGCGTGAGCTGTCTACTCGCGCCTCAGCCTTATCTCCTTGCGCCAGTGAGCCTTTTAACATCTGACCAATATGCACAAAGACCTTGCCCTGCTTCTGCGTGTTCTGAACTTCAAACTCAGCGGTTTCTGTTACGATGCGGCCACTGTCGCCCACCTGTCCACCGGACTCGGCATAAAAAGGTGAGTGTTCCAGTATCAACATGCCAGCCTGACCGGCTTCCAGCTTCGCGCTGGATTGGCCCTCGCTCAGCAGTTCATCTACCACCACCGAATCAGTCAGCTGATCGTAACCGGTAAATTCTGTCTTGCCTTCCAGCTTCAGACCGTCGCCATAATCAATCGCAAAGCTGTTGGCTGAACGGGCGCGTGTGCGTTGTGCTTCCATCTCGGTTTCAAAGCCGGGCATATCCAGCTCCAGCTTCCGCTCGCGGGCAATGTCTGCAGTGAGATCAACGGGAAAACCGTAGGTATCATAAAGTTTGAACACGGTCTCGCCGGGTATCACAGACCCGGACAAACCGCTAATCACGGTTTCCAGTATCCCCATACCCTGATCCAGGGTTTCCGCAAAGCGTTCTTCTTCCTGTTTCAATACGCGTTCAACCCGCGCCTGCGCTTTACTCAACTCGGGATAAGCCTCACCCATTTCAGCCACCAGCGCGGCCACCAGTTTATAAAAGAAGGGATCACGCACACCCAGCTTATGGCCATGACGCACAGCGCGACGAATGATACGCCGCAGCACATAACCCCGACCTTCATTGGATGGCATCACATCATCCACAATCAGGAAACTGCAGGAACGAATGTGATCGGCAATGACTTTGAGTGAGTTATTATCTTTATCTTTGCAGCCGCTGACTTTCATCACCGCCGCAATTAAATGCTGGAACAGATCGATGTCGTAGTTGCTGTGCCCATCCTGTAAAATGGCCGCCAGCCGTTCCAGCCCCATGCCGGTATCCACCGAGGGTTTGGGCAAGGGATGCAGCACCCCGTCTTTGTCGCGGTCATACTGCATAAAGACCAAATTCCAGATTTCGATATAACGATCGCCGTCTTCATCCGGACTGCCGGGCGGGCCACCGGCAATCGCTTCGCCATGATCATAAAAAATTTCGGAGCAGGGACCACAAGGGCCAGTATCGCCCATCGACCAGAAATTATCTTTGGCCCCGATACGGGTAAAATGCGCCGGATCGATCTGCATTTCTTTGAGCCAGATATCTGCTGCTTCGTCATCTTCTTCGAATACGGTGATCCAAAGTTTTTCGGTTGGCAGCCCCAGGGTGACGGTTAGAAATTCCCAGGCATATTTAATCGCTTCACGCTTAAAGTAATCGCCGAAACTGAAATTTCCCAGCATCTCAAAGAAGGTGTGATGACGTGCGGTGTAACCGACGTTTTCCAGATCATTATGTTTGCCACCGGCACGCACACAACGTTGCGAACTGGTAGCCCGCACATAGTTGCGCGTTTCCTGACCCAGGAACACATCTTTAAACGGTACCATGCCGGCGTTGGTGAACAACAAGGTTGGATCATTACCCGGCACCAATGAGCTGGAGGCAACGATTTCATGATCACGTTGCTGGAAAAATTCCAGAAACGCGGTTCTTAATTCTGCACTGGTTTTTATACTGGTTTTCATATTGTTTTGTACAACTGAGTCAGAGTAGGCTAACACGTTTTTTTTGTGCCCACGCGCTACTTTATTTTGCATCTTAAAATTTAAATAGAACTATAATTTATCGCAAGCTAAAACTCGCACCTGCCGATATCCGCCTGGGCACAAAAAACGTGCCCACCCTACGATACTCGTCACTTTTTAAACGCCGCACTGATCTGCTCATGAGTAAAGCCACGCTGCTGTAAAAATCGAGCCTGTCGCATACGTTGCTCATACTCAGCCGGGACACCCGCACCAAACCGTTTGCAGCGTACCTCTTTTACCACTTCATGCCAGATTGGCGCACCGCAATCCAGATAGCGGCTGATAATATCATCACTCACGCCGCGTAATTTCAACTCGGACTGGATCTTTAGCGGGCCATTGCCCCGTTGTTTACGAGCATGCGTATATGCCTCGGCAAAACGCAGATCACTCAACAGGCCGTCATCCAGCAGCCGATCAAGTGCTAACTTAATTCCATCGGCATCATATTCCTTAGCTGCCAGCTTTTGTTCCAGCTCCCACCGACTGTGCTCCCGTCGGGCAAGATAATTCATGGCCACTTCACGAATCGAACGTGCCATTTCAAATCATACCTTGGTCGGCCGCCCGCGCCGGTTGTGATTGCAACTGGCACGGACATATCCTGATACGAAAGGTATCATCAGCAACAGTACAACAAAATACGCGCTGAATATAAATCTCATTGGTTCTGAATCATTTGCCAATAAACGAAAAAAAGGTGGCCATGCGGCCACCCGAATAACGAGCTTTGACTGTTTTAATCTTCAGCCAGTGCCACTTCCTTTTCAGCCTGCTCCCCGGAGTCAGGCAAGCCCAGCAATTTTTCGCGAATACGGGTTTCGATCTCCATTGCCATGCCGGTATTTTCTTTCAGAAAGTTACGTACATTGTCTTTACCCTGTCCGATACGCTCACCATTATAGCTGTACCAGGCACCGGCCTTATCCACCAGACCTTCCTTCACGCCCAGATCAATGATTTCACCTTCGCGGGAAATACCTTCGCCGTAGAGCAGGTCAAACACCACCTGTTTAAAGGGCGGGGCGACTTTATTCTTAACTACCTTAACCCGAGTTTCGTTACCGATGATTTCATCGCCTTTTTTCAGCGCACCGATACGGCGGATATCCAAACGTACGGAAGCATAAAATTTCAGCGCATTACCACCGGTCGTGGTTTCAGGGTTACCGAACATCACGCCAATTTTCATGCGGATCTGGTTAATGAATATCACCATGGTGTTAGAACGCTTGATATTACCGGTTAATTTACGCAGCGCCTGTGACATAAGACGAGCTTGCAGACCCATATGAGAATCGCCCATGTCGCCTTCAATTTCAGCTTTCGGAGTCAGCGCGGCAACCGAGTCAATCACCACGATATCCACTGCGCCGGAGCGCACCAGCATATCGGTAATTTCCAGCGCCTGCTCCCCGGTATCGGGCTGAGAGACCAGTAGTTCATCAACATTCACACCCAGTTTTTCGGCATAAGTCGGATCGAGGGCGTGTTCGGCATCAACAAAGGCGGCGGTGCCACCATCTTTCTGACACTCAGCAATCACCTGCAGGGTCAGTGTAGTTTTACCCGATGACTCCGGGCCGTAAATTTCAACTACCCGGCCTTTGGGCAGCCCCCCCACGCCCAGAGCCACATCCAGACTGATAGAACCCGTTGAAATGGTTTCAATGTCCCTGGCCGCACTGCTGTCGCCCAGACGCATGACGGCCCCCTTACCAAACTGCTTTTCAATCTGTCCCAAGGCGGCGCTTAACGCCTTTTGCTTGCCATCATCCATTTTTTTACCCTCTATTGCTGTTTGTAATCAGGAAACCCTGTCCCTGGTCTCCGACCTGAATTATCGACATAATTCTGTAAATTTCACCCTGCCATTATTCCATAGATTGAGTCTCGGGGTCAGCCTGATTCTGCCCTTATCCACTCAGAGACCAATTTTTTACTATCCGGTATTCTGTTCCTGAGGGCAGGGTTTTTGATGCCAGCAGGGTAAATCCTCGCGGCCGCCAGACAATGTCTGGAGTGGGTAAATTTAACGGTGCCTGCATCACCTTGCGCAACAGGCTCATGTGCGCCAGAAAAGGGCGTGAATCAACCGTCAAACCACAGTCTGCGGCTATCTGTCGCAGCACGGTAACCAGGATCAGCAGCGCATCCGGTGTGCTACCCGGCTGTAACCAGAGCATACTTTGCCGGGAGCGATACATTAACCGGTCTAAAACAAGATCGAATTTCAGATCAGGTTCTGGATGAAGTCGAGTACCCACCCACCGTTCAAGACAATGTTGCTGCTCTGCCTCGACCTGCCCCAGAAAGAGCAGAGTCAAATGCAGGTTTTTAACATTTAGCAAACGTGCTGAAGAAATATTGAGAGATTCTGCAAAATTAAAAATTTCAGTCTGCAAGGCAGGGTCGGGCCAGAGAGCAAAAAACAGACGCTGGCCGGAATGCTGACAGACAACGGAACGTAAATCAGTGTGCGACATTAAGAATACTCAATACCCCCTGCAGGGCATAGGCTACGGCCTGACGACGCACACTTTCACGATCACCGGAAAAAACCTGCTGCCGGGATACCGCTTCAACGTTGCCGCTGATGCCTGTCCGGCTCCAGGCAAACCAGACAAGTCCTACAGGTTTATCGTCGCTGCCACCACCCGGCCCGGCAATTCCGCTAATGGCCAGACTGAGATCGGCCAGACTGCGGGACAGTGCTCCCTCTGCCATCGCGCGCACTACCATTTCACTAACCGCACCCTCGGTCTCCAGCAAGCTGGATGCCACACCAAGCATGTCTGTTTTAGACTGATTCGTGTAGGTAACAAATCCCCGTTCAAACCAGCACGAGCTGCCGGCAATATCGGTCAACGATTTTGCAACCCAGCCACCGGTGCAGGATTCAGCGCAAGCCAGCATCAACCCCTGTTCAAGTAGAACCTCTCCCAGCCGGGAGGACAGCGTTCGCAACCCGGCATCAGAGGCTGGAACTGGAACCGGCATCAGAGCAGGGAGTGACTAGTCATCCAGAATTTCCTGAATCACTGCGCCAATTTCATAGCCTTCAGAATGACGTAGCTTGTTTACACGGACAATGCGAACATTCGCATGCAAGGGTGGGGTAATATTATTTTCAGGCTGAATCCGGACTTCAACCCGATTTTCAATTTCCAGTGGCTGCTCGGTCATAAACATCATGCCCCGGCCACTCAGATTGGTCACTTTACCTGACTCTTCCAACTCTGAATCTGCCAGACTGTACTTAATCTCACAATCGACACTGATACGGATATAATCCCGTTTTTCATCATAATCCCGTGGCATATTCCCCCCCCCTTGCGTAAATAAATTGTCAGTCTTCCGGCATGAACCCCGCCTCACGCTTCTGCCTCCGTGCTATTTCCACCAGCATACAGTCAGAAGACGGTAAACCATTGATTCTATAAACAGCTTCCACTTTAGGGGATTACCCAACCAGATTGCAAGCCCCGTTGCACCGTCAGAGTAAAATACGCGTTTCCGGCACCACCTGCCGCTGACGTATATTTTAAACCCGACAATAAAAACCAATAATTCAACAATATTTTGCCGATGCGTTGAATATAAACAGACAAAAACAATCGGGTATCTGAAACTATTGTTTTTTAATTGATGCTCCTGACATTTTTTCTCCATCCGTGCCACGGCAAAATGTATTGCTAAACATACGCAGCGAAACGCCGATAAATACTACAGCCAGCCAATCAATCATCATTATTGTGCAGTGAAATAATCAATTGACTGAAAACTCATTAAAAGGACTATCTTTTTCATATTCTTAAGCGGTATAAAATGAAAAACACATTTAATAAACTTTCAATTTCAAGCAAAATCAACCTCACCCTTTTGTTTGTTTTTACCGGCATTCTCACTACCAGTATCCTGCACATGGTCAGCAATGAACGCGCCATGGTCGAGAAGGTCATTGAGCAACAAAATAAAGACACGGCAGATAGCTACTTTGATGCTATCAATACAATGATGTTGACTGGCAGCATGGATCGCCGTGAATTATTGCGTGAAAAATTATTAGATCGCCCCGGCATCACCGATGCCCGGATCATCCGTGGCACTATCGTTAGCGCACTCTATGGCCAGGGCAATGCCAATGAACAGGCTCAGGATTCACTGGATCAACGCGCTCTGCAGGGTGAAGCCATCATGCAGATTGATGGAACTGAAAATGGACGCATTCTAACGATTCTTAATCCACTCCGAGCAAGCAATGATTTTCGTGGCACCAATTGCCTGAGTTGCCATGCCAACGCAAAATCCGGTGATGTCATCGGTGCGGTACGTATTAGCTATTCTCTGAAAGAGCTGGATGCCGAAGTCAATCGCAACCTGCTCAGCTCCGCACTCATGCAGGTGGTACTTTTTACCCTGGGTCTGCTGTTAATGATTTTTATACTACGCCGAGTTATCACTAAGCCGCTCAACGATCTGCGCCATACCATCGAAATTGTCGACCAACAAGCCGACCTGCAACAGCGCGTACAGATTCATGCTGAATATGATGAAATTGGAAAAGTTGCCAGTGCATTTAATCGCATGCTAGAACAATTTCAGAGCAGCCTGCATCAAGTGACTGATGTCACCCTGCATGTCACCTCTATAGCCAGTAAAATTGCCAGCGTTGCTGAAGAAACAGAACAAAACACACGCACCCAGTTCGGTGAAACCGAGCAAGCAGCAACCGCCATCAATGAAGCCACTGCAAATACGGAAGAAATTGCCAGTAATGCCAGTGACACCGCTCACTCCTCGCAGACAGCCAATGAAAGTGCCAAATCCGGTGCCCTCATCGCCACCAATGCCATTGGTGGCATTGATTCACTTACTAATGAAATGAGCCACGCCACCGACACCATCGGCAAACTTGATGCGGAAAGTGAACACATTGGCGTCGTCCTTGAAGTCATCAGCAAGATTGCCGAACAGACCAATTTGCTGGCACTAAATGCGGCCATTGAAGCCGCCCGCGCGGGTGAACAAGGACGGGGGTTTGCGGTGGTTGCCGATGAGGTGCGGAGTCTGGCTTCACGTAGCCAGGAATCAGCGGCCCAAATTCAGGAAATGGTCGAGACCCTGCAAACCAGTACCCATCAAGCCGTCAGTGCCATGAAAGCCGCGAGTAAACAGGCTGAATCCTGCTCGGAGCAAATCGAGGAAACCGCCGAAGCACTTGCCATGATATCGGGAAATGTCGGTGATATATCCGAACGCAATATCCAGATTGCCGCCGCCGCAGAAGAACAGCGGGCGGTCATGGAGGAAAGTAATCGCAATCTGGTCAGCATCAATGAACTGTCAGAAAAAACAGCCGAGGGTGCAAGCCATGCCTCCCAGGTCAGCGAAGAGTTACTGCAACAATCTCAACGCATGCAGGAACTGGTAGCAAAATTCAAAATCTGAATGGCTCTCCCCGCCAAAGTGGGCGGGAAATCCTCTAAATACTCTCTCCTCCGACTATAAGCCTTACTTTAATTAATAATAATATATTTGACTAGTTGGTCAAATATATTATTATTCACCTCCTGTTCATAATTTAAGGCTGCTATGGGGCGATCACCCACAAAAAACCGAGCCACACTTTTACAAACAGCCAACGAGCTAATCTGGAAACATAGCTACGGCTCAGTGACGGTGGATGATATCTGCACGGCCAGCGGAGTAAACAAGGGAAGTTTTTATTACTATTTCTCATCAAAAGCCGAGCTGGCAGTAGCGGTAATGGAAGAATCGTATCAAAGCTTTGAGTCTGAACTACGTAAAGTGTTTTCTGCTGACGTAACATCTATTAATCGTTTTGAGAGACTAGCTGAGTTTGTCTATAAAAAGCAAAAAGAAGCATACGATAAATATGGTCGTGTTTGCGGTTGTCCATTTGCCTCATTAGGCTCAGAAATGGCCGGCAACGAAGACATCATACAAAAAAAAGCGGACGAAATTTTTGTCCGTCAGGGGGCTATATTTATAGAAACCTTACAGCAGATGATCAATGCAGGACAGCTGCCAGAAGAAACCAATAAAGCAAACAAAGCAGCGCAAATCATTACCTTTATCATGGGGCAACTGATGATGGCGCGTATACAGAACAATCTGAGTAACTTGAAAAAGGATATAAGACAGGGTTTATTTCAAACCCTGGGCATTAACGTAACAGTCCAGAATTAATATAACAGGGAATAAACACTGTATTGGATGTTTTGACTGTATAAGCCAAAAACAATAAAAGTGAATATATGGAGATTATGTATGACTAAAAAAATCAGCATCCTTACATTTTTAGCTATCGCATTAGTCCTTAGCATAGCTGGCATCAACAAATTTATTCAAAATGGCTCAGCTGTCGAGGCTTCGTCTTCTGGAAAAATTAAATCAGCGGCTATGCCGGTTGAAATCGTTATCGTTCAAGAACAGGCGATAAAACTATGGACTGAATTTTCAGGGCGTTTATCCGCTGTCGACTATGTTGAAATACGGCCTCAGGCAACCGGCCTTATCACCGAAGTAAGATTTGAGGATGGGCAATATGTTAACAAAGGTGATATTTTATATGTCATCGATCCTCGCTCTTTAAAATCCCTTCTTGCTCAGGAAAGTGCCGATCTCATTGTTGCTCAGACTCTTTATAATTTAGCCAATAAAGAGTATCAACGAGCCAAAGATTTAAATAAGAAAAAATTAATATCCCGACAGCTCTACGATGAACGAGCAAACACCCGACTAGTAGCGGGATCAGCCGTTAAACGTGCTCAAGCCAAAGTCTCTGAAGCCGAAATAAATTTAAGCCACGCCTACATCAAATCACCGGTTTCCGGCTACGTAAGTCGTGCAGAATTAACCGTGGGTAACCTGGTGTCAGCCGGCCCCAATGCCCCCTTACTGACTACCATTGTATCCAGTGCGAATATTTATGCTGACTTTGAAATTGATGAACAAACCTTTGTGCACTACATAGATAGAGTATCGTCTACGCAAAAATTAGCACGTGAAATTCTAGTTGAACTTCGTTTGCAAAGTGGGGACTCTGTCTATCTGGGCAAGATTCATGCGTTTGATAATAGAATTGATTCCACCTCCGGTACTATTCGCGCACGAGCCATCTTTGAGAATCCAGAAGGGAAATTATTACCAGGCATGTATGCGCATCTGAAACTTGAAAGCATGTCGAAAGTAAAAACAATATTAATTAATGAACGCGCAATAAGCACCGATCAAAACCGGAAGTTTGTCTACGTAGTGAACGATGAAAACAAAACAACATACCGTGAGGTACATCTGGGCAGAAGCATTGGCGGCGATAGAATCATACGGTCAGGACTCGCCAATGGAGATAAAGTTGTTGTCCGCGGTACCATGCGAATCCGCCCCGATATGCTGGTTGAGCCAAAAATTGCAACTGCAGCAAAAAGCACTGCAGGTAAATCTTAAAAAAAATTTAAACCAAGCTGAATGCTGACTGAAAGCCAGGCGTTTCTCAGTGGGCTAATTTATATTTCCTAAGGCAAAAAACTCATGAGCTTTTCAAGTCATTTCATTGATCGTCCAATATTAGCTAGCGTAATTTCTCTGCTGCTTTTTGTTTTTGGCTTCGTAGCCATGTTTCAACTACCTATTTCTGAATACCCGGAAGTTGCTCCTCCCTCGGTTATTATCAACGCCTCTTTTCCCGGTGCCAATCCATCGGTGATTTCAGAAACGGTTGCCACACCATTAGAAGAACAAATTAACGGTGTTGAGAATATGCTCTATATGAATTCTCTGGCATCAACCGATGGCAAACTTACCATGACAGTTACTTTTGCTATCGGAACTGATCCTGATTTATCCCAACAACTTGTACAAAATCGTGTCTCACAGGCATTGCCGAGATTACCCGAAGTCACACGAAAGCTTGGCGTAACCGTGACCAAGAGTTCACCGGACTTAACCATGGTTGTGCATCTACGCTCACCTAATGAACGTTATGACATGCTTTATTTACGTAATTACGGCACCTTGCATGTGCGTGATCAGTTAGCAAAAATAGAAGGTATTGGTCAGGTAAGATTATTCGGTTCAGGTGATTATGCCATGCGCATCTGGCTAGACCCAAATAAAATTGCAGAGCGAAACATGACCCCCAATGAAGTTATAAAGGCAATTCGGGGGCAAAATATTCAGGTCGCAGCGGGGGTTATTGGTGGCCCGCCCTATGCGGCTAATGTTGAATTACAGTTACCCATTAATGTACAGGGGCGTTTACAAAGCGTCGAGGAATTTGAACAAATTCTGGTTAAGCGTGGCCAAAATGGTACGGTAACACGGCTGCACGATATAGCACGTATCGAAATGGATGCACAAAGTTATGGTTTGCGCTCTTTGCTGAATAACCAGCCTGCCGTTGCCATTCCTATTTTTGCCGCACCAGGGGCAAACGCATTAGATATTTCTGACAATGTGCGCGCAACGATGGCCGAACTCAAAAAGGATTTTCCGGAAGATCTTGATTACAGCATTGTTTACGACCCTACTATTTTTGTACGTAGCTCAATCAATTCTGTCATCATCACCTTATTGGAAGCCATTGCCTTAGTAGTGCTAGTCGTGATTGTTTTTCTACAAACCTGGCGCGCATCGATAATTCCCTTACTTGCCGTACCGGTCTCTATAATAGGGACTTTCGCCTTCATGCACTTTCTCGGCTTCTCCATAAATGTTCTCTCATTATTTGGTTTAATATTAGCCGTGGGCATCGTCGTTGATGACGCCATCGTTGTGGTTGAGAATGTGGAACGAAATATTCGTCATGGCAAAACACCACGTGATGCAACCATACAGGCAATGAAAGAAGTCACCAATCCCATTATCGCCACATCATTAGTGATAGCTGGGGTGTTTATTCCCATCGCGTTTATCAGCGGCCTCTCAGGTTTGTTTTATAAACAGTTTGCCTTAACGATTGTCATTGCGACTTTCATCTCAACCTTGAACTCACTAACATTAAGCCCGGCCTTATGTGCGCACTTGCTACGCTCACCGGATGCTCCGCAGGACAGGCTATCTAAACTCATGCAGTACCTGTTCGGCTGGTTTTTCAGATTATTTAATAAAAGCTTTGATAAAAGTCAGCGTGTTTACGTCAAAGGCGTGCGTGTGTTTGCCTCCCGTAAATTAATTATGATGGCGGTATTCATGCTTCTTCTAGGCTCTACCGTCTACAGCTTTCAGCTAGTGCCACCTGGTTACATTCCTGCACAGGATAAGCAATATCTAATTAGTTTTGCCCAACTACCTACAGGAGCAACACTTGAACGTACTGAAAAAGTCATGCGTGATATGGCAGATGCGGCATTAGCCGAAGAAGGGGTTGTCAGCGCGGTGCAGTTTCCCGGTTTATCCGTTAATGGTTTTGTTAATTCTGCCAGTGCCGGCATCGTGTTTGTAACCTTGACTGATTTCGAACAACGCAAAACACCCGAGCTAAGTGCCAATGCGATTGCCGCCAGACTACAACAAAAATATAACACCATACAGGAAGCCTTCATTGCCATATTTCCACCACCGCCAGTACGTGGTCTGGGCACCACTGGGGGATTTAAGTTACAAATTCAGGACCGCGCAGATCGAGGAAATAAAGCACTGGATGATGCCGTTAATCTGGTTAAGCTAAAGGCCTATCAGAACCCTGCACTGACGCAGGTTTATTCTAATTACAACGTCAACGTACCCCAACTACTGGCAAAGCTTGACCGTACTAAAGCCGTTCAACTTGGCATTCCCGTTGAAGAAGTATTCCGCACCATGCAGATTTACCTGGGCTCATTATATGTAAACGACTTCAACCAGTTTGGTCGAACCTATCAGGTTATCGCCCAGGCCGACAAGCAGTTCCGTGCCACTCCAGAGGATATCCTGCGCCTGCAAACTCGCAATATTGAGGGGAAAATGATCCCTCTGGGTGCCGTCATTAAAGTGGATGAAGCTTATGGGCCTGAAGTGGCGATGCACTATAATGCCTTTCGCTCGGCTGATTTAAATGGTAGTGCTGCCGCTGGATATTCTTCAGGACAGGCACAACAGGCCATAACAAAGATCCTCAAAGAAACGCTACCGGTAGGAATGGATTTTGAATGGACTGAGCTAACATACCAACAAATACTGGCAGGTAACACTGCCATCTATATTTTTCCCCTCTGCCTGTTTCTGGTGTTTCTGGTGCTTGCAGCGCAGTATGAAAGTCTGGCCTTGCCCGTTGCAATTATTCTTATTGTCCCGATGAGTATTTTATCGGCCATGACAGGCGTTTATCTATCTGGTGGTGATAATAATATTTTCACCCAGATCAGCTTATTTCTACTAGCCGGACTGGCCTCTAAAAATGCCATTCTTATCGTTGAGTTTGCGCATGTATTAGAACAAAAAGGCTACACCACGGTTGAAGCAGCGGTCGAGGCATCACGCTTGCGCCTGCGGCCTATTCTAATGACATCCTTTGCCTTCATTATGGGTGTACTACCGCTGGTAGTAAGTCATGGCGCAGGATCAGAAATGCGACAGGCCATTGGTATTGCCGTGTTTTCCGGAATGCTGGGGGTCACCTTTTTTGGTCTAATCTTCACCCCGGTGTTTTATATCATCTTACGAAAAATCGAGATTTATCTGTCGAAAAGTTACCAAAAAACAAATTAACCGCAGAGGACGCAGAGGTACGCAAAGTTTTTATTTTTTGTGCGAAGCACAAACTAATATTTAATTTTCCTCTGCGCCCTCTGCGGTTAAATATATTTCTCTCTTTTCAGGAAAATACCTCAGCTATAGTCGCCCTCCCCGCTTTCAGATAAACTTTCCCGGATGGATGCCACGCCCACTCAAACTAAACCCACACCCCGATGATGCAGTGGTGTGGAAGTTAATGTATTCAATAAGTTATATTCGTTATTTTCAAAAACCCACAGTAAGACTTACATATTTTTTTAATGTTATTTCATCTTTTTTAATTTTAATTTTCAACATACTCAAACTTTGATCTATTTCTTGTTGAGTATTTGTAAAGTTACATCATCGGATATTCGAATCGAAGGTGTCGGAGTCAACATTTAGCGAACTTGAATCTGAAACTTATGGCGCATGTTGACTCCGACACCCGGACTCTAATAAACCAATACCCAAATTTGAAAACTATAAAAATTTTTCCGCTAATTTCAGCAAACACATCTGTTCACGATCCAATAATTCAAGAATATATCGACGCATAATATTAAGAAAAAAATTTACATCTCCTCCTTATATTTCTAAACACATTCAGATATTGAAAAAGCTTAACGACCATTTCCTGAAAACAGGTAAAGCAATGCATAGATTGCTTTTGTCTAAGAGTGTTTATCATATACATAAAAGCCATTTATTTGTTGCTTTTTTAAAAAAAGGCAACTAATATAGTTACTTGTGTTAATAAAGCAACATATGTATTTCCCATGAAATCATTACTTCAACAATTTAAAGAGCGCAGACTAACCCTGGGTCTAAAACAAAAGGACATGATGCTGCGTATTGGCGTATCACGTCAGCAATACCAGCAATTAGAATCCAGGGGAAATCCTAGATTAAATACCCTTGAACTCATTGCTAAAGGATTCAACAGCGAGTTAATGCTGATCCCGACAGAAAAGCTGAGCATGGTAGAGGCTATTCTCATGAGTGACGAATTTTCATCGTCACCGTTAAAAAATAAAGATGATAAACAGATCGAGGAAAACGCACTCGCAAATGATCCATGGAAGAATTTGCTAGAGGACGAAGAATGAGTCCAAACGATAAAATAGAAGAAATGAGTGTTCTTAAACTTACCCTGCATGACAAGCTGGTAGGTTATTTGGCCGGTTTTCAAAACGGACGCAATGTTCTGAGCTTTGCAGATGAGTTTAAAGATGATCCTGCACGCCCAACATTCAGCCTGATTACGCACCCGAAATTTCCTAATTCAGAAAAACTCATGTCAGAGCCATGGGCTAAAAATCAGAGACTACACCCTGTTTTATCTAACCTGCTCCCGGAAGGAGCATTACGAGAATTGATCGCCCAGGGTTTAAAAACCCATATCGACAATGAGTTTCAGATTTTTTCTTACCTCGGCCAGGATTTGCCCGGCGCATTGGTGGCCACACCAATAGAACCTAAAGATGTACCGGAAAGTATACTAAGCACACATGGCAAAGCCAAAGCGATTAAATTCAAAGGCAACGATCAAGAAAACAAGTTTTCCTTAGCGGGCATTCAAATGAAGTTCTCCATGAAAGAAAAAGATGGACGTTACAACCTGACTAAAAATGGCGAACTAGGTGACTGGATTATTAAAACCCCATCCACCAAATATAAAAACGTGCCACTAAACGAATATACAGCAATGTCCCTCGCTAATTTGGCAGGTATAGATATGCCTGACATTAAGCTCATTGAATTGAACAAACTGGATAACCTGCCACAAATTAATCTACCCGATGAAAAACTAGCGTTTGCCATCAAGCGTTTTGATCGTGAAGCTAACATTAACAACACCACGACAAGAATTCACATGGAAGACTTTGCTCAAGTCTTAGTGAAGTACCCAATTGATAAATATAACGCCGCCAATTATGAACAAGTTGGCAAGGTCATTTACGATTATTCTGGTGACGGACTCGCCGATGCTCAGCAATTTGCCAAACGATTACTGGTGAATATCTTACTTGCAAATGGTGATGCCCATTTAAAAAACTGGAGCCTCCTTTATCAAAATCAAGTTACACCAAGGCTATCACCAGCATACGATATCGTAACCACTAGCGTTTACATCGACACTGAAATTAAATTCGCCTTGAATCTTGGAAAAATGAAAGAGTGGTTTTCGGTAACAGCGGACAATTTTCAGTCATGGGCAACAAAGTCAGGTATTCCCTGGCGTGCGATCAAGCCACATATTGATGACACGATGGAAAAAGCACGCACATTATGGCCTGATGCGTTAAAAGATTTACCCATGGATGAGGAGCACAAAGCAAAGCTCAAAGCCCATTGGCTTAAGCTTCAAACTGATTTCCGGATAAAAATAGCACGATAGCAAATAATTACGCCATGAAAAACAATGACCAATGAATATGTTTGTTTAACCAGGAGAAGGTATCCAATAAGAAGCGCGATAAGCTGAAGTTACTTTACTGGGATAGGACAGGCTTTGCGCTGTGGTACAAAAGCGCCTGGAGCAGGCGAAGTTGACCAGAGCGAAACGTAGGGAATGCTGCATGAAATGCGTAGCAGTTCGAAGCAGTGCAAATGGTCACGGCGCATGAATGAGATGGTAATTTCGCTGACGGAAGATCAGCTACACTGGCTGCTGGACGGCTACGATATCACAAAGATGCCGCCTCATGCCGCGTTGCATTATCAAACGATTTTATAGTCCGATCGAAAACTTCGATCATGCTGGGTGCCTGCATTTGATAAAATACAGGCATGTCCGGTGAGCCATTCCCATTACCCGATAATACTAAGGCGTTAGTGGCAGAGCAGGATGCGCTGCCGCTGTACCGCCAGGAAACCATTTTGCAACGCATCGGCGTCGACATCCCGCGCGCCACGTTGACCCACTGGATGATTCAGGCAGGAACGTTGATTCAGCCACTGATTAACCTGCCGCGTAATCAACTTTTAGTGTATGACGTCCTGCAGATGGGCGAAACGACAGTGCACGTTTTAAACGAGCCGAACAAAACCGCACAATCAAAATCTTATCTGTGGGTGCAACGGGGTGGGCCGCCCGAAATGCCGGTTATTTTTTATTTGATTACGATCCCCGCCGTGGTCAGGCTGTTCCCCAACGCTTGCTCGAGGGCTTTCATGGCTACCTGCAAACCGATGGTTATGATGGCTATAACGCCGCCGTTATCAATGGCAAACTGACGCACGAGGGTTGCTGGGCGCATGCACGCCGAAAATTTAGCGAAGCCGTAAAAGCCAACGGTTTGGAGTCCTATGCGTACTTGCGGAAAATTTTTACCGAACTACCCCGAGCCGTGAGCGTTGAAGATATCGAGATCCTGTTACCCTGGAACGCACAAACAAAGGGCAGACTCTGAAAGTGACAAGCGACCACACACCTCCTTGTGTGTGGTCGCTTACGAGACGCTGTTTCCAAAATAAAACTCGGGCGCATTCCATCCCTGCTGCGCAGTCAACCTCCCTGTCACGATAAAATCTACACCCATCCACCACCAACATACAAATCTAATTGTAAAGCCTGTCGGTTATTTGGCGCTTACGGTAGAAACCGAACCTACAGGTGAAATATACAGGTCAATAATAAATCCAGATCATTTTTTAGTTCGGATTTCTGCCGTAACGGGGTAAACTTTTACGTATGGTCGCCACCTCGCAAAAAAAAACCCATAGCCACACCCCGATGATGCAGCAATACCTGCGCATCAAGGCAGAATATCCGGATATTCTGTTGTTCTATCGCATGGGGGATTTCTATGAATTATTCTTTGACGATGCGCGCAAGGCCGCCACGCTCCTGGATATAACCCTCACCGCCCGTGGCCAGTCTGCGGGGGAACCGATTCCCATGGCTGGGGTGCCCTACCATGCGGTGGACAATTATTTAGCCCGGCTGGTTAAGCTCGGTAAATCCATTGCCATTTGCGAACAGGTCGGCGATCCGGCCACCAGCAAGGGGCCGGTGGAACGTAAAGTGATGCGCATCGTCACTCCCGGTACGCTCACCGATGAAGCCCTGCTCGAAGCCAATCAGGACAAGTTGCTGGCCGCTCTCTGTTGTGAGACGGACAACACCGGTATCGCTACCCTGGACATGGCCAGTGGCCGTTTTCATCTGCTACAGATAAGCGGCCATGAGGCTCTAATCAGCGAGCTGGAACGCCTGCACCCAGCGGAGCTGTTAATCAGTGAGGATCTGGGCAAGGAAGACTGGCAAAACACCATTAAGTGTTTAAAGCGTCAAGCTCCCTGGCGCTTTGAAGCCGACAGTGCCGAGCGGCTTTTATGCGAGCAGTTTCACACCCGCGATCTCAAGGGATTTGGCTGTGATGATGCGCCTCTAGCGGTACGTGCCGCCGGTTGCCTGCTGCACTATGTGCAGGAAACCCAGCATGGTGTGCTGCCGCATATTCGCGATCTGCGGGTCGAACGACACGAAGACAGTCTGATTCTTGATGCTGCCAGTCGCCGTAATCTGGAACTGGAAATCAGCCTGAGCGGCCAGCACCAGCACACGCTGGCCGCGATTCTGGATCGCTGTGCCACGCCGATGGGCAGTCGCCTGCTGCGCCGCTGGCTGCATCGACCGTTACGTGATCAGGATACTTTGCGCCAGCGCCAGCAGGTGATTGCCAGTCTGGGTGAGTCTCATCGTTTTGAAGACCTGCACCCACTGTTACAGCAGATTAGTGATGTTGAGCGCATCCTCACCCGCATTGCCCTAAGATCCGCCCGTCCCCGTGATCTGACCCGCTTACGTACTGCGCTGAGTCTGCTACCAGATATTCAGCAACTGCTGCAAGAAAATCATGGCTGGTTAAGCGAACTGCTACAGCAGATCCGCGAATTCCCACAAGTTCACACACTGTTACAACAGGCTGTTATCGAAACCCCGCCCTTATTAATTCGTGATGGCGGGGTCATCGCTCCCGGTTATGATGACGAGCTGGATGAGTTTCGTGGCCTGCAGGACAATGCCGGGGAATTTCTCAATCAGCTTGAACAGCGGGAAAAAATCCGCAGTGGCGTCAATGGCCTCAAGGTGGGATATAACCGCGTGCATGGTTACTATATTGAAGTCAGCCGCCTGCACTCCGAAAAGCTGCCCGATGATTATCAACGCCGACAAACGCTAAAATCTGCCGAACGCTACATCACCCCTGAGCTCAAAAAACTCGAAGATCGGGTATTGAGTGCCAACGAGCAGGCGCTGGCGCGGGAGAAAAAACTCTACGATCAACTACTGGATAAACTCCAGCATGATCTGGCTGATTTACAGACTAGCGCACGAGCACTGGCCGAACTCGATGTGCTCAATAATTTCACTGAACGCGCACAGCGTCTGCAATTAATTCCCCCGCGACTGGACAGTCAACCGGGGCTGGAAATCCAGCAGGGTCGGCATCCGGTGATTGAGCAGGCCCTGCCTGAACCTTTCACCGCCAACGATATTCACCTCGATGCAAGCCAGCGCATGCTGATGATTACCGGGCCGAATATGGGGGGTAAATCCACCTATATGCGGCAAACCGCACTGATTGTATTGCTCGCCCATATCGGCAGTTATGTTCCTGCAAAGTCTGCCCGCATCGGCCCCATCGATCGCATTTTTACCCGCATCGGTGCCGCAGACGATCTGGCCAGCGGCCGCTCTACTTTTATGGTCGAAATGACCGAAACCGCCAATATTCTCCACAATGCTACCGAACAAAGTCTGGTCTTAATGGATGAAATTGGCCGTGGCACCAGCACCTTTGACGGGCTTTCACTGGCCTGGGCCTGTGCTGAATCGCTGCTACAGGATGTCCGTGCATGGACCTTGTTCGCAACCCATTATTTCGAGTTAACCCGACTGCCGGAACACCAACCCGCCTGTGCCAACGTGCATCTGGATGCAGTTGAACATGATCACGGCATTGTCTTTATGCACAAGGTGCTGCCCGGCCCGGCCAGTAAAAGTTATGGTCTACAGGTAGCGGCGCTGGCCGGGGTGCCGCAAACCGTAATTCAGCAGGCACAGGAGAAGCTCGCGCAACTGGAAGATCCGATCAATACTCCCGCGCAAAGCCCATGTCCGAGTAATATTGTCGCAGCAAAACCGGCACCCTCTGCGCTAGAAACCATGCTAAAAAAAATCAATCCGGATGATCTCAGTCCACGCGAAGCGCTGGCTCTTTTATACGAATTGAAAAAACTCAGCTGAGATCATATTCTCGTAGATGCACCTTCAGGTGCGCTGGTCCCCAGGCTTCGGGCTTGTACGGCTACCGTTGCACCTACAAACAGCCCGGAAAACTAAACCAAAATAATAGATAATCTATTTTCAACAACGACTCTTCAGGAATCTAGCATGACTTATATCGTTAGCGATAATTGTATTAAATGTAAATATACCGACTGTGTCGATGTCTGCCCGGTCGACTGTTTTCATGAGGGCCCCAACTTTCTGGTCATCGATCCGGAAGAATGTATCGATTGCACCTTATGCGAACCAGAATGTCCCGCTGAAGCTATTTTTGCGGATGATGATGTGCCCGATAACATGAGCCACTTTATTGAGCTGAATGCTGAGCTGGCTAAAGAATGGCCGGTCATCAGTGAAATGAAGCCCGCCCCCGAGGATGCCAAAGAATGGGACGGGGTTGAAGACAAACTAAAATATCTGGAACGTTAGTTAAGCTGACCCTGGGATAAGCCAGACATGAAAAAATGATGAATGAAAATCTCAGCTACCGTCATTCCGGCACAATTTTATTATGTAATAGTATTCGATACCATTATTTCTTAACCTGAGTTCAGGTTAGTTAGCACCCGCCAACTTAAAATCTGCAGACAAAAAAAAGACGATCAAAATGATCGTCTGTTTGAGTTCCCTGCAGGCGATCCCGCCTGATTGTCGGTGCAGCACCCGATTATTAGAAACCAACCCCCTGTCAGATTCTTACCAGCATCCTGCTCTGCTTGTCTTTCCGTGCTCCCTGTCTGGCTTCCAGCCATCCTTCACTTTTCCCTGTGTTTTCCATATCAAATAGCTGTCCTGTTCCTTCAGATCATTACCTTTGAATATGGTTAAGGATTGTGCAGTAAAAGCCTGAGTAATTGAATCAGGGAATACCCTGTATTTTACCCCCGTCATTCTATTTTGTGATGCGCATCACAAAATAGAATGACGGGATCAGGCATTTTTCAATCTAGTTACACCGCTCAGCTACTAGCCGCAAAGAATCAAGCTCTCAGAGATTAAGCCTGCCTGTAATAATGAAGGTTTATTTAATTAGCTGCCGATTCCTTATCCAGCAGCGCAGCCAGACGCTGCGGGGGCACATAGCCCGGAACCAGCCGACCGCTTTCTAGAATCAGAGCAGGAGTGCCTCGTACACCAACCATATTTCCCATTTTGAAATGATCCGCAACCGGGTTATCACATTTGTCACTATTAACCGGCTGGTCATTTTTAGCCTTTGTCATCGCCTGTTTGCGATCTTTGGCACACCAAACAGCGACCGCTTTGTCATAGGAACCGGAGCCAATACCTGCACGCGGATAAGCCAGATAACGGACTTTAATCCCCAGCTCATTGTATTCACCAATCGACTCATGCAACTTACGACAATAGCCACAGTCGATATCGGTAAATACAGTAATGGTATGCTTCACTTTACCCTTTTTCGGACTGAACACGATCATTGAATCCTCTCCCAGATTATCAATCGCCTGCATGCGAGCCTTGTCACGCAAGCCTTGAGTGACATTGGTTTTATTCGCAACATTTATCATGTCCCCGTCAATCACATATTTGCCATCACCACTGACATAAAACAGCCGCGGGGGGATCGAAACAAGATAAATATTTTCAATGGGGCTAGCCTCAATATTTTCAGCCGGAACACTCAGCTGTACAGAAATGGCCTTACGCGCATTTTCCAGGGAACTATTAGCCGCCATGATCGGGAGGCTCAACAGGGGAAAAAGAAAAATGACAAGACCGGACTTAAACAATAAACGCATAATTTTACCTTGGAAATATTAGTAGAAATCTCGAACCGGGATCCCCTCAAATTTATCAGGGAAGTGATGCAGGCAAGTATACCTGCTTAGCACTGTGGACGCAGTGCACAATACCTGAAACCTAACTCTTACCCGCAGGCTTCAAAATAGTTTCTATTTCGTCATTCTCGCATGAGTACTGGCGGGAATCGGTTTTACGGACATAGATTTCGGCTAGAATTCTGCCGAAATAACGAGAATCCAGGGACATGAGCCATGACCTGATAACAAGCTATTGCGAAGCATAAGACCCGAAATATAACGATGAGTTCAACCCCGAGGATGATGTTTTGAATGCAAAATTTTGAGGCGTTCCCGGGCGACATGAGTATAAATCTGAGTCGTGGACAGATTGCTGTGGCCCAGCAATAATTGCACCACCCGTAAGTCCGCGCCATTATTCAGTAGATGTGTTGCAAAAGCATGACGCAAGGTATGCGGTGAAAGGGGTTTGTCTATCCCCGCCTGCCCAGCATAACGCTTGATAACATGCCAAAAAGCCTGCCGGGTCATGCCCTGCCGGCGTTGAGTAACAAACAGAGTGTCACATAGGGCTCCGGCCAGCAGCGTCGGACGTGCTTCCACCCGGTATTTTTCCAGCCATTCAATGGCTTCTTCACCTAAGGGAGCCAACCGTTGTTTGTCACCCTTGCCGCAGACCCGCAAAACACCCTGACGTAAATTTATTTCAGCCAGTTTTAATCCGGTTAACTCGGTAACCCGCAGGCCGCAGGCATATAGTACTTCTAGCATGCAGCGATCCCGCAAGCCTAAATCTGTCGAGGTGTCCGGTGCCGCCAGCAAAGCTTCCACATCCTTTTCGCTCAAGGATTTGGGCAGACTACGCCCCTGTCGGGGGCTGTCAATCAATGCGCTGGGATCCTCGCAGATGCGCTTTTCTCTATGCAGATAGCGGTAAAAATTCCGCAGACTGGAAATCAGTCTGGCATTACTGCGGGCACATATCTTCTGTTTATGACGTGCATCCAGATAACAGCGTATGTCTTCACCAACCACTTCCAGCAGATTCCGTGCACCCGGCTGATAGCCCAGCCAATCAGCAAACTGTTGCAGATCCCGCCGATAGGCCGAGAGGGTATTTTCACTCAGTCCCCGCTCCATCCACAGAGCATCCAGAAAAACATCGACGATGGTATCCACATGGCTCATGCCACATCCGGCATCGCAAATTCAATACCTTCATGACTCAATAACCAGTGTTTTCGCCTTACTTCAGGACCGTCCGTCCGCCCGCAGAATCCACCCAGCCCCCGCGCCGATACCACCCGATGACAGGGAACTATCAGCGGTACGGGATTATGCCGGCAGGCGTTACCCACGGCACGAGCACTGCTGTGTAGCTGCTCGGCCAACTGGCCATAAGTGCGAACTTCCCCCATTGGAATTTGCTGCAGGGCTGCCCAGACCCGCTGCTGAAAATCGGTTCCTTTGAGCTGTAGCGGCAAATTAAAACCACGCGGTACTGCGGCAAAATAGTTCTGCAGTTGTGTCCTGAAACGCTCAAGTTCTGGTTGTGCCGATTCTAGCTCAGATTGAACATCCATGCTGTCGAGGAAACTCAACCCGGAAACACATGCGCCGGTAAACTGAATAGCCAAAATACCAATCGGGGAATCAAAATCCATCACACCTTCTCCCTAAAAATAGAATTTTTCTAAAGCCCGTTGCCCGGCTACCGATAATACTCCAGTAACTTACAAGGAGAATACCCATGTCACTAATTCGTCTCAGCCTGATTATGATTGGATTTGTCATTTATGCAAGCAGCCAGGCTTCGGCAGGGGGCGGGGGCGGGACCTCATTGTATGTTTCTCTGGACCCGGCCTTTGTCGTCAACGTAAATGACGGCACGCGTGTTCGTCACATGCAAATCAGCCTGCAGGTGAAACTGAAACAGGCTGACTTCGCAGCCTATATTGCCGAGCACGATCCGGCTATTCGCCATGCCATGGTCATGCTTTTTAGTGGACAGGAAACTTCTCGATTAAAAACCGCAGCCGGCAAACAGGAATTAATGAATGAAGCGCTGTTGGCCATTCAGCAGGTGCTGGAAGAAAATATCGGCAACACGGCAATCGATGCGGTTTATTTTACTGATCTTATTGTTCAGTAGTCTTTGCTTTCCTCGCCTCACTATCAGGCTAATGTAAACTACGCTTGCACCATCGACAGAATTAAAACTATCATGGTCCATGGCTTCTCAATATAAACCAGACAGGATAATTATTAACGGTATTCACGGTGAATAATTACTTACGTCATTTATTATCCGCATGGAGTCTGCTCGCACTCAGTATCCTGTTAATCAACGCCCCCCAACTATTTGCAGAAAAAAGCAGCAACCCCGTTTCAAATAAGGGAAAACCTCACGTTACCCTGCTTAATCGAGGCACCGACAGCCAACCGGTATTTGATGTCCGTAACGATTATGTTGGCCCGATTGAATTCGAGCTGACGGCCGATGAATTCATCAACATGAAAAGTGAACCGGCTCTACCTCTGCGCATCGTCATCCCGGCCAAAACTACCCTGCACCTGTGTCAGCTCATGCAGATCAGCAAAAATGAAACCTGGTCTTACACCTATTCAACCCGCTATGTGCTGGGCAAACCCAAGGTGCGGCATCTGACTGGTAAACCCTATCTCCTGCCCTTTGATGTACTTCAACAACACGTCATTTCTCAGGCCTATGAAGGCAAACGCAGTCACCAGACTCCAGCAACAAAATACGCCATTGATATTGATATGCCGGAAGGCACGAGTGTATTTGCCATGCGCAGTGGTCATATTATGGAAATCAGCCGAGAGCGACTCGACGGCAATAAAAAAACCGTCCCCGCTCTGCAAATCCGTATTCTCCATCAAGATGGTACCATGGGTTTATACGCGCACCTGAAAACGGATTCCATTGCCGTGCGTGAAGGCCAACGGGTTCAGCGTGGACAGCTCATAGCAACCTCAGGCACCAGCTATAAAGAAAATATCAAGCCTCATTTACACTTCGCATTGCAACGCAATACAGGCATGCAACTGGAGTCGATTCCCTTTCAACTACTGGGCTATTCGGGTGCAGCAACAACACCCAAAGCCGGATTGATGCTACGCCATCCTCCTTACTGAGTATAGAAAGCATAAATACCTTTTTTTCAGGCATCTGCGAACACCACGTTGCTGACGTTTAAAACTTTCGGCTTAAATAATAAAATCGCATGGAAGCTGACATTCACACAGCGAAAATCGTGGTCTGCATATTAATTATTGCTATTAATATTTTCTACAGGACAGCATTCCTGATAGCTGGCAATCCCATCACGTTTTTCATACCAGTCATGTGTTGAGTTCACCATGCGTACGGCAAATAACATCACAGGCACTTCGATCAACACACCTACGACAGTGGCGAGCGCTGCACCGGACTCAAAACCGAACAGTGCGATGGCAGTGGCTACGGACAGTTCAAAAAAATTGCTGGCACCAATCAATGCTGAAGGTCCGGCAACACAATGGGGTGAGCGCACGGCGCGATTCAATAAATACGCCAGTCCCGAATTGAATAATACCTGTATTAGAATAGGCACTGCCAAAAGTAGAATAATCAGTGGTTGCTTAATGATCTGTTCACCCTGAAAACCAAATAACAGAACCAGTGTTGCCAGTAGCGCCAGCAATGACCAGGGATGCAGAACATCAAGAGTTTTCTGTAATTTTTTCTGGCCGTTATTAGCGGACAGTAAAGCACGCCGCCAAAGGTTGGCGATGATTAAGGGCACAACAATGTACAACAGAACAGAGAGCAATAAGGTATCCCAGGGCACATAGATGGCTGACAGCCCCAGTAACAATGCCACAATCGGTGCGAATGCAAACACCATTATAATGTCATTCAGCGCCACCTGTGAAAGCGTAAAGTGTGGCTCGCCCCGTGAAAGATTGCTCCAGACAAACACCATTGCGGTGCAGGGTGCGGCTGCGAGCAAAATCAAACCCGCAATATAACTGTCGATCTGTTCTGCGGGCAACCAGTCACGAAATAAATAGCCAATAAACAACCAGCCCAGCAAGGCCATGGAAAACGGTTTAACGCCCCAGTTGACAAACAGGGTGACTGAAATACCCGGCCAGAATCGATGCACATCCTTGAGCGCCTTTAAATCAATTTTGATTAACATTGGAATAATCATTAACCAGAGCAGCAGCGCAACCGGAATATTGATCTGCACTATTTGAAGTTTGCCAAAGAACTGAAATAACATCGGAAATAAATGACCCAGGCTAATGCCGATGATGATACAGAGAAAAACCCAGAGACTCAGATAACGTTCAAATACACTCATGCTGACGGCCCCTGTAATTCCTGCAACAGATCCTTAACTCTGTTTTTTATCTCATCCCGACTGGCGCGGAAGATTTGTATAATCTCGTCTTCACTGCCTTCGGCTTTGGCGGGATCTTCCAGTGGCCAGTGTTGTTTTTGGGTTCCCGCAGGCAACACCGGGCAATGTTCATCGGCATGGCCACAAACAGTCACCACCAGATCGGCCTGTTCAAGCATGATCTCGGTGACTTTGGTGGATTCCTGCGTGGCTATGTCTACGCCCGCTTCCTGCATGATTGCAATCGCACGTGGGTTCTTTCCATGGGCTTCAATACCCGCAGACTGGATTTCGAATAAATCCTGCGCAAACTTTCTGGCCCAGCCTTCGGCCATTTGCGAGCGGCAGGAATTGCCGGTACAGAGAAATAATATATTCATGCGCAGCACTCAACTGTGGGTCGGTTATACATGGTTTTCAGTATTTTTTGATCGGATATAAAGGGTTCGGTGTTACGCATACCCTCAAGCGTTGTTTGCAAAATTTCCAGTGCCCAGCCAGGCAGTTCTGGATTTATCCGGTAATACATCCAGGTGCCCGTGCGCCGGGAAACCAGAACACCGGCTTCGCGCAAATGGGCTAGATGGCGGGAAATTTTAGGCTGAGACAGGTTCAGCGCATGGGTGAGTTCACAGACGCACAATTCGCCTTCTGCCTGCATCAACATCAGGCAGCGCAGACGGGTAGCGTCAGCCAGCATGCGGAAAAAAAGTTCAGCTTCATTTGCCATGGCTAGAATATACGTTTATTCATATATATGGTCAAGCGAATATATTAACTTTGCATTCGTCAACTGTCCGGGATGCTGTTGCTTGGAGTCGCGATATATATCATCTGGTTGGCATAATGGCGCAATAGATCCTATGTAAAATTTTACTGTTTCAAAAAAATAGCGGCATAATGATAAGGGCCCACATCAACCACTTTCTCCAGTTTGAAGCCCGCCGGTTCAACTACCTTCTGTACATCTTCAGGCGGCATGCGCAATTCGGTATCCGGGCCGCGGGGTTGATCGAGTACCGTCGTTTCCTCCCGTGGACGGCGATGCCAGTTGATGACCGCAAAACGGCCGCCGGGCTTGAGTGCGTCATGCACGGCTCTGGCCAGTTCTGTTTTTTCTGGTACACCATGAAAAGTGTTGGCAATAAATACAAAATCGACAGGTTCGTCTATTTGTTGAGTGAGTTCACGGGCATCACCGAGAATGGCGTGAAAGTTAGGGTTGGCCTGACAGCCTTTTTCCGCTTCGCCAAGTAAATCGGCATCCAGATCCAGCGCCCAGGTTTTGCCGGGATGCACCAGCTCGCACATGGGACGGGTAAAATGCCCATCGCCACAGCATAAATCCACTACCTGCATATCCGACTCAATGCCAACCGAGCGTAATACCGCTTCCGGATCAGGCCACAGGGTATGCCACCAGTCTTTAGCAGGCATCAGGGTGGCGGGGAACAGGGCTTGTTTGTTCATGGTAAGGCTCCTTTGTCATCTATATATCATATGCGTATTTGCACATATGAGAATTGACGCATATAATATATCATAGGTCAACACCCGGAAACCAATGATGAAAAAATTGCAGCGCTACAATAGCGATGTGTGCCCTTTTACCTACCGGGTGCGGCTGACACTGGCTAAGAAAAAAATCCGTTATGAAAATATTGAAATTGATCTGCAAAATATTCCCGATGACTATTATCAAATCTCAGCGGCCGGGAAAGTGCCCCTGATTAAACACGGCGAGGATATCATCTTGGAAAGCACGATTCTCAATGAATATCTTGAGGATGCATTTCCTGGGTGCCCGTTGCTGCCTGCCTCCGCAGTACAAAGAGCAAAAGCGCGCCTGTGGATTGATTACTACAACACGGCCTTTCAACCCAATTATTGCGGGCTGGTGTTTGAACTGGATGATAAATACAGGAATCTGCATCGCTAGATAGACGCGATGCAGGCAAGACCCTCAGTGCAACAGTATTCACATGAGGCTGATTTCTACATTCAGGCTTACAAACCCTTTGTCGATGGTAGTATGAAAAAATAAAAACTATTTAATCTGAATTCAAAATTATTATGCCCATAAATACAACTGAAGAAATTCAACAATTGTCGGCCGTATTCAAGTTATTGTCAGAACCTAACCGGCTTAAAATACTGACCAGCCTGAATATGGAATGCCGCCCCGTATCAGATATTGTCAAGGCCACTGGGTTGAGCCAGACCAATGTGTCTTTTCATCTACGCCTGCTGCGGGAAGCCGGTCTGGTCAGACCTGAACGCAAAGGGGCGTTTATTTATTACTGCCTGCCTGATGCCCGGTTAATGGAACATGTGAAAAATTTTCATCACTGGATTGAACAGAAGGGTAAAGCAGATACGGATAAAACAACTTAAAATTTGATTAATGGCATTTGGAGGCGAATATGACACCTGAATACTGGATGGGACATGGTTTTGGTTTTATGTGGATATTTCCGCTGATCTTTCTTCTGGTCTTCGTTTTTTTTATGCGGGGGATACTTGGACAAAATAATTCGAATACAAAATCGGAAACGCCGCGCGAGATCCTGGATAAACGATTTGCACAGGGTGAAATCAGCAAGGAAGAATATGAGGAAATGAAACAAACTTTGAATGGCTGATTCATTAAAAGTTTTACTGTTTTTGGCACAGGGGTTTGAAGATCTTGAGGCCGTTTCCATTATGGACGTGATGGGCTGGACCACCTATCGGGAATGGGTACCCACAGTGGAGGTGATTACGACAGGATTTCATCCAGAGGTAAAACGTCGTTTTGGTCTGCAACACACAATTGACATACCTTTCGAAGATATTCATCCCAATGATTATGCCGCGCTGGCTATACCGGGTGACTTTCAGATTTAGTATCAAGCAAGCCTATTTTGCTGAATATGTTTGCAGAAAACCTAATATTTTGTCAGTCATTGTTTGATCGGGTAGCTGTTTTCCCATGCTAGACATATTTTTGCGCATGCGCTTGATTACTGCGGGCCATTCATTACTTGTATGTTGTGCGGGATCAGGAAGTGCATGACATTGGGCGCAGATTTTTTGAAATGCCAGTCCTTCCGGCGTATCTGCTCCCGAAAGTTTATCGGCCTCAATGGTTTGCTGAGCATTTTTTTTAAGATAGGCCATCAGAATTTCTAATTCACTATTATCCGGCGCTTCAATGCGCATCATCATGCGTTTTCGACTCATCATCTGCATGCGTTGGTTCATGCGGGCAACTACATGGGGCCATTCTTTGGCGGTATGCATGCCGGGACCGGGAATGCCATGACACTGGGAGCAGTAACGGGTAAGCAGGCCTGCGCCCGTTGAATCAGGTTCGGGTAACAGCGCCGGGTCGATTCCCTGAGGCATGCGATTTCCCATCATGCAATTCTTCCCTCCCATCATGCCCATATTGTTTTGTTGAGCCACACTGCGCACGGCAAACTGCCCAGCCACACCCACCAGCAAGAATGCGAGCGCTATTATTAGTGTTCGTCGATTACGTCTCATAACTCCAGATCCTGTTTCATGCGCGCATACGTTTCCCGGTCAATTTCACCGCGAGCATAGCGTTTATTGAGTATTTCCAGAGCTGATTCCCGACCATGATTTTCACTATCCGTATTGCTGAGGCCTGTCAGCCAGCGCGCCAGCAATACCACTCCGACGATAATGAAAATCCAGAATAAGGGTCCCATAAAGGGAAACCAGAAACAGCACCGACCAAAATGCAATGCGCAATAGTCGTCGATAGCGTGGGTTGGCACAGAGGGAACCGAGTGCGCAGGAATTTTGAGGCCGATAAAGCTGGTAGCCACTCCATCCAAGCAGGACATAGGTACTGCCAATCAGGTAAGGTTTAAGCGGTGCAAACCCGCT
>UOFY01000046.1_pt1 | contig 60114 bp, 56 predicted proteins | sample 1990141 | NCBI WGS metagenome assembly UOFY01 (sample SAMEA4728526, study PRJEB27164) | hydrothermal vent metagenome | biome: marine basaltic hydrothermal vent biome; feature: marine hydrothermal vent; material: mineral | place: Pacific Ocean | collected 2011-06-14/2011-07-23 | depth 1741 m | reverse complement strand
TTTACCCACCGGTTGTTTTCATCAAGGCAGACTTCAAACGGGGTTTTAAATCCTGATAAGGGCAGTTGTTTTTCACTGGTATATCGAATCATAGTGCACGCTTTTTGTCGGGTTAGTGAGGATTTTCATGCACTTATCTTAACATATAATGGCTTATCTTGTTGTTTATTATAGATTATTTGTTTTTTAGGAGACTCTATCTACACGTTTTGCACCACAGGCAAAAGACTGAATCGGAAGGGCTGAAAGTTGTTTATCTCTTTTCGGGTCTATCCATTGCCTGCCAACGCTCCATCTCCAACGCAGTCTTGTCATAACCCAGCTTGATTAAACTTTTACCGCGATGAAATTCAAATGCGCGGCTGGCACTGCGGGGAATTTCAATCAGCACATCCGGGGGCGCGGCTGCAATTTTTATTGTTGATAATGCATTTTGCATGGTTTCAAATGAACTACTGACCAGCTCCAGCATATTCAAGCGCCCGCTGCCATTTTTCTTCATGCTGCGCTGCATGCTTTCAATAAAGTCGAGAATACGCTGCTGATAGGGATTGTGGCTATCCTGCCGTTCTTCATTCTCCGGTACTTCAGCATTAACCTGTTGATGACGGTTATTGGAAGCGTTCAGGTTGACCGCAATAGTCAGATCATTTTGATCTCGAAGGGTGGGCATTACCGGAACGGGATTCAGCAGGCCGCCGTCGAGCAGACGCAACCCCCGATACTCATGCGGTGTAAAAATGGTAGGTACGGCAATCGAGGCACGAATCGCATCAAACAGGGGGCCATCACTTAACCAGATTTCTTTCTGTCGCTCAATATCAGAGGCCACCGCAGTAAAATTAACAGGCAGATCTTCTATATTGTGCTCGCCCACCAGTTCTTTTAAAACCGAAATGATACGCTCGCCCTTGAACAAACCTTCCGAACTAAAAGAAAAATCCAGAAACCGAATTACATCGGTACGCGTGAGCGCCAGGATCCATTGCTTGAATATCTGCAGTTCACCAGCCGCATAAATTCCACCTACCAACGCGCCCATGGAGGAACCGGCAATGCTGCGAATATCATAGCCATTATCCAGCAGCCATTCGATAACCCCAACATGAGCGAAACCACGCGCGCCCCCGCTGCCGAGAACAAGAGAAACTGTCTTGCCATTGCTATTCATACAAAGCGTCCCTGTATCGTGTTTTGCAAAGGAATGTGGCTGGATTGATTATTTTTTTAACCGCAGAGGATGCGGTTAAAAATATTCTCTGTACTATAAAATAGTCCCAGCATCCCCCAATATCATCACTTAATCTTTTTTAGATGTATTGAGTTTTTCTTCTTCGGCGATAGCTTTGTCCAGTTCGCCATCCATTTCATCATGGCCATTCTGTTCGGCTTCGTTTTTCTCTTCTTCCCGGCGTCTTACCAGTATCCGTGAGAAAAACAATCCCACTTCAAACAATAACCACATGGGCAAAGCCAGTAATGTTTGCGAGATAACATCAGGTGGAGTCAGTAACATGCCCACTACAAAGGCAGCGACGATAATATAAGCCCGCTTGGCGGCCAGTTCATCCGGGGTGGTCATCCCGGCCAGTACCAACAGAATAGTGGCGATGGGAACTTCAAAAGCAATGCCAAAGGCAAAAAATAGTTTTAAAACAAAATCCAGATATTTACTGATGTCGGTCATCACCGCCACCCCTTCCGGCGCGGTTGAAGTCAAGAAGCCAAACACCAACGGGAAGACCACATAATACGCAAAGGCCATTCCCACATAGAATAAAATAATACTGGAAAACAGCAACGGGAACGCCAGCCGCTTTTCATGTTTATACAGCCCCGGTGCAATAAAGGCCCAGGCCTGATAAAGAATAAAGGGCATGCCCATAAAGATGGAAGCAACCAGTGCCAGCTTGAACGGCGTTAGAAAGGGGGAAGCTACTTCCGTAGCTATCATGCTGCTGCCCTCGGGCAGGTGCACCAGCAGCGGCGTGGCCAACAAATGGTAAAGATCATTTGCAAAAGAAAACAAACCCGCAAAAATCAACATCACCACCAGCACGATACGCATGAGGCGATCACGCAGCTCAAACAGGTGGGAAAGAAAGGGGAGTTCCTGCTCCGTTGACTCCGTGCCGGAATCAGGAGAAGGGGAATTATGTTCGCTCATGTTTTACCGTGTCATCAGGATCAGAATGACCAGTAGAACCATCATCATCGAACGACTCGGCATTCTCAGGGGGTTCTTCAATGGCGGTCGACTCAAGCTTGGCATCATCCATTGCATTGACCAGGTAATCCTTCTCATCTTCAAAGCTATACTGCTCAGAATTTAATGTTTCCTTAATTTCATTCATACCGGATTGCTGTTCTAGCATCTTGCGTAGCTCATCCTGCTTAAGCTCAAGATCAATGTCGGTTTTTACCTGGTTAACTAAACGTCGGGTACGCCCTACCCATTTACCAAGGGTACGCGCCACCCCCGGCAACTTGTCCGGACCGATCACGATCAGGCCGACGATGCCGATGATCGCAAGTTCCCAAAAACCGATATCAAACATAGGTCAGCGATGCCGTGCGAGAAAGGAAGAACAGAGAAGTCAGCAAGATTACACCTCGTCTTTTTTCTTACTAACTTCACCCTCAATAATTTCGCCTTCACGTTGCTCAATTTGTGCTTCGCCGGCATTTTTATCCGCGCCTTTTTCTTCATCCTTGATGGCACTACGGAAACCCTTGACTGCTGAGCCCAAATCACCACCGATATTGCGAAGACGCTTTGCGCCAAACAATAACAACACAATAAGAAGAATAATGACTAATTGCCAAACACCAATACCCATAACTTTATTACTCCACGTCGAACTTCGAACAACCGAATGTATTAATTAACTTAGCCGAAGCCAGGCAAATCACGACCACCCAGTAAATGAATATGCAAATGAAAAACTTCCTGGCCGCCATCGCGACCGGTATTAATAATAGTCCGGTAGCCGGATTCCAATCCTTGATCCACCGCAAGGGCGTGGATTAGACCCATTATATGCCCAATGAGCACACCGTGCTCGGATTCAAGTTCATTCAAACCCACAATATGCTCACGCGGGACAATCAGCAGGTGTACCTTGGCTTTTGGGTTAATATCCCGAAAAACCACCACCAGCTCATCTTCATACACCTTGTCTGCCGGGATTTCACCTGCCACAATTTTGCAGAACAGGCAATCGCTCATGACTCACTCCGCGCCGCTTTTTCATCCAGCCCGGAGAGACCAAAGCGCCGATCCAGCTCATTCAGTACATCATCAACCGCCAGTCCCTGCTGAGCCAGTAACACCATACAATGAAACCACAAATCGGCCACTTCACACACCAGATGCTGCGCATCCCCATCTTTGGCCGCCATCACGGTTTCTGTGGCTTCTTCACCAATTTTCTTGAGAATACTGTCCAGCCCCTTGTCGTATAGCTTTGCGACATAGGAGCTATCCGGATCGGCATTTTTACGCGCCTCCAGAACCCCGGCCAGTTGCTGTAGTATTTCACTCATTTGTATATCTCACCCGGATTTTTCAGCACCGCTTCAACTTCCACCCACTGCGCATCTTGCAGCTGTTTGAAAAAGCAATTATGTCGGCCAGTATGGCAGGCAATACCACCTTTTTGTTCCACTTTCAGGAGAATGACATCATTGTCACAATCCAGCCGGATATCTTTTAAAACCTGCACATGACCGGATTCCTCCCCCTTGCGCCACAGCTTGTTGCGCGAGCGAGACCAGTAAATCGCCCGACCTTCTGCAACGGTCAGCGCCAGAGACTCACGGTTCATCCAGGCCATCATCAGAATCGTGCCGCTTTCAGCATCCTGAGCAATCGCCGGAACCAGACCGTCGTCGGTCCATTTTATGTCATCTAACCAATTCATGGAATTCAAGCAAGCCCATATTTTAACGCAAAGAACCTACAATCTAACCTCAATACCCTGTTCGGCCATGCGTTGCTTGGCCTGCTCGACCGTATATTCTCCAAAGTGAAATATACTGGCGGCCAGTACAGCGTCGGCTTTGCCTTCTTTCACGCCCTCGGCCAAATGATCCAGGTTGCCGACACCCCCGGATGCAATCACCGGAACTTTGACCGCCTCGCTAACCGCGCGTGTCAGGGCCAGATCAAAACCAATTTTAGTACCATCCCGATCCATGCTGGTGAGCAGGATCTCACCGGCACCAAAATCCACCATTTTGACCGCCCATTCCAGTGCGTCAATACCCGTGGGTTTGCGTCCGCCATGGGTGAAAATTTCCCAACGTGGTGGCTCACCATCGGCGCTAACGCGCTTGGCATCAATCGCTACCACGATACACTGGGAGCCAAATTTTTCAGCCGCTTCTCGCACAAATTCCGGATTGAAGACCGCCGCCGTATTAATGCCTACCTTGTCGGCCCCGGCATTGAGCATGCAACGAATATCTTCAACTGTGCGAATACCGCCACCGACGGTCAGGGGAATAAAGACCTGCCCGGCAACCTGTTCCACCACATGCACCATGGTTTCCCGGTTATCCGAGCTGGCGGTAATGTCGAGAAAGGTCAGCTCATCCGCGCCCTGCTCATCATAGCGGCGGGCGATTTCTACCGGATCACCGGCATCGCGAATATCGACAAACTGCACGCCTTTGACCACGCGGCCATTGTCCACATCGAGGCAGGGAATAATTCTCTTGGCAAGGCCCATGTTAGTACTCTTTCAAGATGTTAGCTCATCCGCCAGGGCCTGCCCTTCGGCAAAGTCCAGCGTACCTTCATAAATAGCACGGCCAGTAATCGCGCCGGTGATACCTTCATCGGTCACCGCACACAGGGCACGGATGTCATCCATATTAGTGATGCCACCGGAGGCGATGACCGGGATGGTGATCGCCTGTGCCAGCTTGACCGTGGATTCAACATTTACGCCGGTCATCATGCCATCGCGACCAATATCAGTAAAAACAATGGCGGCAACCCCGTCCTGTTCAAAATGTTTGGCCATGTCGATGACATCATGCTTGGATAATTTTGACCAGCCATCGATGGCAACTTTGCCATTTTTAGCATCCAGCCCGACGATGACATGACCGGGAAATTCCAGACACAAATCATTTACAAAATGCGGTGCATTGACCGCCTTAGTGCCAATAATCACGTACTGCACCCCGGCATCCAGATAGGTCTGCACGGTATCCTCATCACGAATCCCGCCACCGATCTGGATCGGCAAATCCGGGTAGGCGGCGGCGATCTCGTGAATCACACCGGCATTTACCGGCTTGCCATCAAAAGCACCATTCAAATCCACGATATGCAAACGTCGCGCCCCGGCTTCAAGCCAGCGTCCAGCCATGGCCACCGGATCATCCGAGAACACGGTTTCATCTTCCATACGTCCCTGACGCAGACGTACACATTTTCCATCTTTAAGATCAATGGCAGGTATTAGCAACATGGGGGGTCTCTTCTTTATATTTTCCGCTGGCGCGGTTATCAGGGGTTCCAGTTCAAAAAGTTTTTATATAGCTGTAAGCCATCATGCTGGCTTTTCTCAGGATGAAACTGTACCGCAAATACGTTGTCCTTTGCCACCGCAACACTAAACCGGCGACCATATTTGCTGCTCGCCATGGTCAAACTGCTTTCAGCGGGATGAACAAAGTAGCTGTGCACAAAATAAAAGCGAGCATCCTGCTCGATACCGTTCCACAGAGGATGGCTAAGATCCTGATGCACCTGATTCCAGCCCATGTGGGGGATTTTTAGCTTTTCACCTGTTTCACTATCACGTAAATCGTCACCAAAATACTCGACTCGACCGGGAAAAAAACTCAGACAGTCAGTGCCACCATTTTCCTCGCTGCTCTCCATCATCGCCTGCATGCCGACACAAACGCCTAGCAAAGGCCGTCCGGCATCCGCCACCTTGCGCACCACCTCATCCAGTCCTAAACGATGAATTTCGGCCATGCAATCTCGAATTGCGCCCACCCCCGGTAAGACTACCCGATCAGCTTGCAGAATTTCTTCTGCCTCGGCGCTCACTATAATCTCAGTCTTATCACTGACATGCTCAAGGGCCTTGGCCACGGAATGCAGGTTGCCCATACCATAATCAATGACGGCTACACGACTCATCTAAAATATTTTCCGTTAAAGTTTATACTGTAAATCAACCAGGGGAAGACTCTGTTTCAGAGACGTCCCTTGGTTGAAGGCATAATTCCCGCCATGCGTGGATCCAGCGTTAAGGCCATACGCAACGCCCGCCCGAAGGCTTTGAACACAGTCTCGGCAATATGGTGGGCATTATCGCCACGCAGATTGTCAATGTGAAGACTGACTTGAGCATGATTTACAAAACCCTGAAAAAACTCGGTGAGTAAATCCACATCAAAATTACCAATCCGTGCACGCGGATAGTTCACATTATAAACCAGTCCTGGCCGCCCGGAAAAATCAATCACTACCCGTGATAGCGCCTCATCCAACGGCACATAGGCATGCCCATAACGTGTGATGCCTTTTTTATCCCCCAGTGCCTGCGTAAAGGCCTGCCCCAGAGTAATACCGATATCTTCCACCGTGTGATGGTCATCAATATGCACGTCACCTTTAGCCTTGATGCGGACATCCAGCATGCCGTGACGGGCTATCTGATCCAGCATGTGATCCAAAAAGGGCACGCCGGTTTCAAACTGGGCACAGCCTGTGCCATCCAGATCCAGACTGATCTCAATCTGCGTTTCCAGGGTTTCGCGCGACACGGTGGCCTGACGCTTTGCCATATTATCCGACTCCAAGTAGGGTTAATGCTGTTCAACAGCCACAATGGCTGCCACAATAGGTGCTTGCAGGCGCTAAGGATAACGCGGATTCCTGCACTGGCGAAAGGCCAGCGCGATTATAATTTTTGTTGGGATATACCTGAGTATTTTCTGCGGAAACAATGATTATGCTTAACAAATCGTAAAAAATAGTATATTCATGTCTCATTATTTACTAAAATTTCACTTATTCAGACATATATGTCAGAAAACTGTGCGGGCATTGACAGGGGGTCTTCTCGCGAATATATCCCAAATATTGCTACAGGCTAAACTCAATGCAAAAAGACAGAATTGTAAAACTCGATGAAATCCGCTCACGCTGTAAAGGCTGCAGCCTGTTTGAGCTATGTATGCCCATGGGCCTGGCCGAGGGTGACCTGGACAAGCTTGATAAAATAATCAAACGCCGCCGCCCGGTCGAAAAAGGCGAGTATCTCTACCGTATCGGCGACCCCTTCCTGTCGGTCTACGCGGTGCGCTCCGGCAGCTTAAAAACCTTTACCAGCACCCGCGATGGCCGCGATCAAATCATCAGCCTGCACCTGCCCGGTGAACTCATGGGCATGGATGCAATCAGCACCAACCAACATATCTGCTCCGCCATGGCTCTGGAAACCACCAGCGTCTGCGAGCTGCCCTACGAGCGACTCGAAACGCTGAGCATGGAAATCCCGGGCTTACAACATCATCTGCTCTCGCTAATGAGCGAAGAAATTCGCCATGATCAGTGCCACATGACCATTCTTGCCCGCCTGCCCGTCGACAGTCGACTGGCCAGTTTTCTGGTTAACCTGTCCGAACGCTATCAGGCACGCGGCTTTTCTTCCACCGAATTTAATCTCAGCATGTCACGTAGCGACATTGCCAACCTGCTGGGCATGGCGGTAGAAACCGCCAGCCGACTGTTTACCCAGTTCCAGGAACAGGGGCTATTACAGGTGGAACGCAAACATATTAAAATTCTGAATCAAGACGGACTGCTGGCCTTGCACAATCGTTGCGGAGATTTAACGGCAAGCGAAGACGAAAATAAGGATGACTCATCTAGCAGCGCATCCTGATATTCAGCCCAGGGTTCGCTGATCACTGGTAGTCTGCATAAGACTTTTCTTCTACCAGCTCCGAACCCAGCTTTTTATTCAGGCGTCGTTTCACATCAGCCCGCTCATCGTTAATGTAGTATACGGCACGAGCGAGGCGGACAAACTCCTCACCGAAGTCACGCGCCCGTTCCCGATCGCGGATGTCATCTTCAATTTTCCAGAGCGTCTCATTGATCCGCTTCATCTCAGCCATTTCAGCCTGAATATCGACACTGGATTTCGGATCTTCGGCCCACAGCTTCCGTAATAATTTGAGTTCATGATTCACGTTCTCAAGTTTGCCAGCATCATGGATGCGCTCACTTTTGATTTCCAGAATCGAAAGTTTGTCGAGGAATTCTCCGTAGGATATCTCTACTTTGATGTTCATATCTATGCAATACTTATTGTAATCAAAAAATTAAAATCGCCGCTCAATTAAAGTGTTTTACATTTTAAATCGGCACAGCGTGCAACCATGCCCGAGTTTCTAACAAAAATCCATCTGCCTGGCATCTTCATCAGCCTGTTGTTACTGTTATCCGGTACCAGCTTTGCCGCGAGCCAGGATGATCTGCTCTTTGACGATCAGCCGCTCAAAGATAACCTTATCCTGCCGGACTGGTTCAAGATGAGCTTTCTTGATCTCGAGGAAGATTTAGTCGATGCCCGCGATAATAAGAAGCAAGGTCTGATTATCTATTTTGGCCAGAAACGCTGCCCTTATTGTAAGGCCCAACTGGAGAATAACTGGGGACAGAAAGACATTCTCCACTATACCCAGAAAAATTTCGATGTCATCGCCATTAATGTCCGCGGGCAAAAATCAGTGACCGATTTTAATGGTAAAAGCTGGACGGAAAAAACCTATTCAGTTTCCCAAAATACGAATTTCACTCCCTCACTGGTATTTTACGATATCCAGGGTCGCGAAGCTCTGCGCTTGCGCGGTTACCGTCCCCCTTACCAGTTTCGTGCCGCACTGGAATATGTCGCTGACGGACACTATCTAAAGGAACCGTTTAATTTATACCTGGCTCGCGCGGAAAAAGCCTTTAGCTTTGGCAAAGACCGGCTGAACGAGCACGACAGTTTTCTGCCGCCCCCCTATATGCTGGATCGCAGTCATATCCACGCGGATCGTCCTTTGCTTATTTCATACGAACGCCCCCGCTGCCATGCCTGTGACATCCTCCACGGTGGCCCCTTGAGTGATTCACGTATTCACACCCTGCTTAACAAACTTGACGTCGTACAACTGGACATGAGTATCGATACTCCCCTCATAACGCCAGGCGGAGAAAAAACCAGCACCAAAAAATGGGCTCGCCACTTGAATCTGGACTATGCACCTACATTGATATTCTTTGATGTGCAGGGTCGGGAAATTATTCGCATCGACTCGGTGGTCTGGTTTTATCGTCTGCAAAACGTACTCACCTACGTCAATAGCAGGGCTTACATTAGTCAGCCTAATTTCCAGCTCTGGCGACAGCTAACGAATGACGAGTGACAAACAAAATATAACCCTGGTCGCTTAAAGATATACTCAGCTTATACTCACCACACCATACAAACGGTTTTAATTCTGACAGGAAGGAAATACGTATGACCAAAATTCAAAAACGCAGCAATAACCCGCTGGTCTCCGTCTCCAGCAGCGCCATTCACGGCAAGGGACTATTTGCGAAAAAAGCCATTCGCGCCGGCCAGCTAATTGGCATAGCAAAGGGACAACACACCACAAAAGACGGGCCTCACGTACTCTGGCTGAGTGACGAACAGGGGTTTGAGGTACGCTGTTATCTGCGTTACATCAATCACGATGCAAAACCAAATGCAGCCTACTATGAAACACTGGAAGTTTGCGCGCTACGCGATATTGCCCCAGGCGAGGAAATCACACATAACTATGGCTGGTAAACTGTAGATACGATTGTAAGTACGACTTCAGTCGTACAAGTCGAAACCCCGCAGCCAGTTTAGTTTACTCGCACCCCGCTCGATTAAAATCGAATCTACAGGGTGTCTGCAAGCACTATTTAGCTACGCCGGGAACGATGGCGCGATGAAGAATTTCCCGCGCGCCCCCCCCGATTTGACGAGCCTCGGCCACCGCCCTGATGGCGAGGCTTACGTTCAATTTTCAGCGGCGGCTGCGGCTCCATCAGAATGTCGGTCGTGATCTTCTGTACCGGGATTTTGTGATTCACATACTCTTCAATATCCGGCATGGAAAAAACATATTCATCGCAGGCAAAGCTGATGGCATCGCCCTTCGCTCCGGCACGTGCAGTACGGCCAATGCGGTGCACATAATCTTCCGCGTCCTGGGGTAGATCGAAATTGATCACATGACTGACATCGGGAATATGTAATCCACGCGCCGCGACATCAGTTGCCACCATGATTTTCAACTCACCGTCAGTGAAACGTTTAAGCAGGCTCTGGCGCTTTTTCTGTGGTACATCTCCGGTGAGCAAGGCCGTTTCATAGCCATTGCCGCCAAGATAAGCGGCGACACGTTCCGCCACACGTTTGGTATTCACGAAAACCAGCGCACATTTTACTTCCCAGGTATTTAGCAGCCCCAGCAATAGAGGAATTTTTTCTTCCTTGGCCGGGTAATAGACCGCTTCAGTGACTTTGTCTGCGGTGATTTTTTCTGACTCAATCTTAATCGGCTGAGGATTATTCATATGTTCGTAGGCCAGCTCCGCCACCCGATGCGATAGCGTGGCGGAAAACAGCAGGCTCTGACGCAACTCCGGTTTTGGCATACGCCGCAGCAAATAACGAATATCTTTAATAAAGCCCAGATCAAACATGCGGTCGGCCTCATCTAGCACCATCACCTGAATACTATTCAGCTTAAATACACCTTGCTTGAAGTAATCGATAATACGCCCTGGGGTGCCAATGAGAACATCAACCCCGTCTTCCAGTGTACGACGTTGGGTTTCATAACCGGTTCCGCCGTAGGCCAGCCCCAGTTTCAGGCCTGTGTGTGCCCCCAGCTTCTCGGCATCACTGTGAATCTGTAACGCCAGTTCCCGCGTGGGCGCCAGTATGATGGCGCGAAGTGGGCGCATCGTTTGCTCTAATTCAGGGGGATTAGCTAATAAACGCGCAAACAGGGCGATCAAAAAAGCAGCAGTCTTGCCGGTGCCGGTTTGCGCCTGACCGCTAACATCCCGGCCTCCTAGCGCCACTGGCAGGGTTTCGGCCTGAATCGGTGTGCAGTAAGAAAATCCTGTATCTTCAATGCCTTGCAGCAAGTTGGCAGGAAGATCAAAACTCTTGAAAGCAATATCAGTAATATGTTTATCTGTCATAATCCTGAAAGCATAACAGATAAGTCCTCAACTAAGGCAATTCCGGACTTGAAATATAACGCTGCATAGGCTCAAATACAGTAAACACAAACAACGGGAGAAACAGCGTTGAGCGATAAAATTGTCTATGCCACCGATGACACCTTCGAACAGGAAGTGGTAAAATCAGAAGGGCCTGTACTGGTTGACTACTGGGCGGACTGGTGCGGCCCCTGCAAAATGATCGCCCCCATTCTGGATGAAATTGCAGAGGAGTACGAAGGCAAACTCCGGGTTGTCAAACTTAATATTGACGATAACCCGGCAACCCCTCCTAAATTCGGCATTCGTGGGATTCCTACACTGATGCTTTTTAAGGGTGGCAATGTTGAAGCCACCAAGGTCGGTGCGGTTTCCAAATCACAGTTAACGGCCTTCATTGATAGCAACCTTTAAGTCAGTCCGAACTGAAGTTCGTCCCAGCCTGTTCAATAATATTTGAATACGGGCTGGACGAATTCATGTTTTGGTGTTAGTTTTACATTACAAACTTAAGCATAAGTAACAACCTGAACTATTTAATATACTGCTGTTGCTGGCAGGCAAATCTCAAAATATACCCAACAAGCCAAATTTTCCAGACCTTGTCGTATTGCGCCTGCTCGTCGTAGTCTCCAGCAAATCAACACCAACTTCTTTTTTCATATTTCTCTATTAAAGATAAACTGTAATGAATCTGACTGAACTCAAACAAACCCCTGTCCCCGATCTCATAACCCTGGCCAGCAAAAACGGCATCGAGGGCACCTCCCGCTCAAGAAAACAGGATATTATTTTTGCCATCCTCAAAGCACACGCCAAAAGTGGCGAGGCGATCTATGGGGATGGTGTACTGGAAATCCTTCAGGATGGCTTCGGCTTCCTGCGCTCAGCCGAGAGCTCCTATCTGGCTGGCCCCGATGACATCTATGTTTCACCTAGCCAGATTCGACGCTTTAATCTGCGCACTGGCGATACGATTTCAGGCAAGATTCGCCCCCCTAAGGACAGTGAGCGTTATTTCGCCCTGCTCAAGGTCAGCGAAATCAATTTTGATTCCCCGGAAAATGCCCGTAATAAAGTTCTGTTTGAAAACCTGACTCCCCTACACCCGAACCAGCGCATGGCACTAGAAATCGGCAATGGCTCTACTGAAGATATGACCGCTCGGGTCATCGACATGGTGGCACCGATTGGCAAAGGCCAGCGTGGTCTCATCGTCTCCCCGCCGAAAGCCGGTAAGACCATGATGCTGCATGACATTGCCCACTCCATTGCCCATAATCACCCCGAGGTTCACCTTATCGTCCTGCTCATCGACGAGCGACCTGAGGAAGTAACCGAAATGTCCCGCTCCGTGCGTGGTGAAGTGGTTTCCTCTACCTTTGATGAGCCCGCCAGCCGCCATGTGCAGGTTGCTGAAATGGTCATCGAAAAAGCCAAACGCCTGGTAGAGCATAAAAAAGACGTGGTGATTCTGCTCGATTCTATCACCCGGCTAGCGCGGGCCTATAACACCGTTATCCCCTCATCGGGCAAAGTACTCACCGGTGGTGTGGATGCTAATGCCCTGCACCGACCCAAACGTTTCTTCGGTGCCGCTCGTAATATCGAGGAAGGTGGTAGCCTGACTATTATTGCTACCGCACTGGTAGAAACTGGCTCACGTATGGATGATGTGATTTATGAAGAATTCAAAGGAACCGGTAATATGGAAATCCACCTGGATCGCCGCATTGCCGAAAAACGCCTGTATCCGGCCATCAACATTAACCGCTCCGGCACCCGCCGTGAAGAGCAATTAACCAAGCCTGACGAACTGCAGATGATGTGGATCCTACGCAAGGTTGTGCATGATATGGATGAAATTGCCGCCATTGAATTTGTTCACGACAAACTTAAAGCCGCCAAGACCAATGCAGAATTTTTTGACTCCATGAAACGTTAGGATTCTGCTACCGGATATCTGCCAATTTTTCACAGATATCCGGTAAATACCTGTTGAACTGTATAAATATCCATCAAATTTCAACTTTTTTGTTGTCCATAAATAGTCTGAAATACAAGTGCATAGCCGCACAAACCCAGACTTCACCTTAATTCCCCCTCCCAAGTTCTTTGACAAGCCATTGATTATCAATGAAAATTCATATTTCAACCATCTGTTAAACCATATTCACTATGAGGTTTTGCCTATCCCCCACAAAACACTAATATGGCAAAATGGTTAAAAAACAGACAACCACTACACAGCAATGTGTGGCTAATTGAAGGTACCGGGAAATGAGTGAATCGCAGTCAAAGGCACAAATAAAAGAAAAAATTGATAATATTGATTTTGAGCACTGGTCAGAAGTTGCCCGAGTTGACCCGGCTGCATTCGAGGCAATGCGCACCGATGTCATTAATGCCTGCATTAACAATGCTCCCCGTGATCGCCATCAGCGCCTGCGCGGCCTGCAGTGGCAAATCGATTGTCTACGTGAAAAGTCCAGCAATCCGCTCTCAGCCTGTATCAAAATTTCCAGTATGATGTGGGACACCATGCAGCAATTGGGCAAGCTAAGCCAGAAGCTGAACAAGCCGGAGCAGATGCCCTCCACGCGAGAACCCGATAAAGCCACCGTTCTCGCCTTCCGCCCGCTAAAAAACAACACAAAGTAAATTCTCAGGCTTGCTGTCTATCGCACTTTTCCGTATGATTAGCCGCCTTCTAGCCATGTGGTGCCTGCTGTAATTTGAGAGCGGTGTGGCGACATGCGACAATAAATCTGAGGTCAAAACAAATGAAAGCAGAAATTCATCCCGCCTACGGCGATATAAGTGTCACCTGCAGCTGTGGCAACACCTTTAACACCCGCTCCACCAGCAGTAAAGATATCAACATCGAAGTCTGTTCACAGTGCCACCCGTTCTATACCGGCAAACAGAAGCTAGTTGATACCGCTGGCCGCGTTGATAAATTCCGCCAGAAGTACGGTATGAAATAAGGCAAAATGCCATATTTTCTGCTAAACAGGGCGCTCAATCGAGCGCCCTGTTTGTTTCTGCTGTTCATACTCTGTGTTACCAGCCCTGGTTTGCAGGCTGAAAACTGTCTCACTCCCCGCTACGATGAAACCGTCACCGTCAAACGCATCGTAGATGGTGACACACTGCAACTGCTAGATGGGCGTAAACTACGACTGATTGGTATCAACACGCCAGAGCTTAACACCCGCACAAAGGCCGCGGAGCCCCTCGCACACAGTGCCAGACAGCATTTACTGACGCTGGCCAGACCTGGCCGCCCACTCAAATTACGCTGGGGAACGGAGAAAAAAGATCGCTACGGGCGACTGCTTGCTCATGGCTTTAACTCTGAGGGCCGCAATCTCAGCGCCGCGCTACTGGCCGCCGGAATGGGAGCCGCGATCCAGATACCGCCCAACCTCTGGGCGTATGACTGTTATCTGCGCACTGAAAACAACGCACGCAAAAACCTGTTTGGAATTTGGAGCCACGCCTATTTCAACCCATTGAATGCCCATCAACTTGCCACTGATGTTAATGGTTTTCATTTTGTCCGTGGTCGCCTGAGCCGCGTTGGTGAAAGTAAAAGTGCCCTTTGGTTAAACCTGGGTGAACACTTTGCCCTGCGAATTCCTAAATCGGATCTAGCCTACTTCAACAATATTCCATTTAAACAATTGATTGGCAGGCCGCTAACCGCACGCGGCTGGGTCTATTCTTATCAGGGGCAAAAACGGATAAATTTGCACCACCCAGGTTCTTTAGAAATTGGACACAAACATGAATAAAATCAGAATTAACCAACAAAAACAGATTGAACCACAGAGGACACAGAGGACACTGGGGTATAGCTATGAGCTAAGCCTTAGCATTGAACCGACATTTAGAAGGATAACTCAGGAATAAAATAGAATTTTCGTCCAGCCCTGAACTAAAGCCCAATTCACGCTAAACTACACATACTGAACGATGACTCTCAGACCAATAACAAGCTCTCATTCGCCAAGGAAAATCGCATGAGCAATGAATCACCCGAACAGAAAAAATTAACCGCTGACGCGCTCCATTATCACGCCCACCCTCGCCCCGGAAAAATTGCCACCGCCATCACTAAATCCTGTGAAACGCGGGAGGAGCTCAGTCTGGCCTACACCCCCGGTGTTGCCGCCCCAGTGCGCGCCATTGCGGAAAATCCGGAAAATGCCTACCTCTACACCGGCAAGGGTAACCTGGTCGCGGTGATCACCGACGGATCAGCCGTACTCGGTCTGGGCCGCATGGGCGCGCTGGCCAGCAAACCGGTGATGGAAGGTAAGGCCGTATTATTCAAACGCTTTGCCGATATTGATGTAATGGATATTGAGGTCGAAGCAGAATCACCCGAAGCGTTTATCGACACGGTGCGCCGCATTGCACCGACGTTTGGCGGCATTAATCTGGAAGATATTGCCGCGCCAAATTGCTTTGAAATTGAAAAGACGCTGAGCAAACAACTGGATATCCCTGTTTTTCACGATGACCAGCACGGCACCGCAATCATCATTGCGGCAGGCTTGCTTAATGCGCTGGAAATTGCAGGCAAGGATCTGGAGTCTGCCCACATCGTCTGTATGGGTGCAGGGGCTGCGGGCATTGCCGCCATGCGTATGCTCAAGAGCCTGGGCGCACGACGCATTTATCTGCTGGATCGCAAGGGTGTGGTCTATCATGGCCGTGATAATGTAAACCAGTACAAACAGGAATTTTCCCGGGAAACCGATCGCCGTAACAGCGCCGATGCATTTGTCGGAGCCGATGTCTTTATCGGTGTTTCCGGCCCTAATCTGGTTACTGCCGACATGTTACGTAGTATGGCTGACAATCCCATTGTATTTGCGTTGTCTAATCCTGATCCTGAAATTGATCCAGCATTAGCCCATGCCACCCGCGATGATCTTATTCTCGCCACCGGACGTAGCGATTACCCAAATCAGGTCAACAATGTACTGGGCTTTCCCTTTATTTTCCGTGGTGCGCTGGATGTGCGTGCCACCTGTATCAATACCGCAATGAAAGTGGCTGCGGTCAAAGCACTTGCCGGACTCACTCGTGAACCAGTGCCAGATGAAGTCATCAAAGCCTATGCCGGCGAACAACTCAGTTTCGGGCCACAGTATATTATTCCCAAGCCCTTTGACCCGCGCTTACGGGAAACTGTTTCTGGTGCTGTGGCGCAAGCTGCCATCGATACCGGCGTTGCCCGTTTGAAGTAACACCTGAGATCATGCGCACCGGCTTTCTTCCGCAATCTTTCCGGATAACGCTGTTCGGCCTGCTATTCACTATAGCCGCTCAGGCTAATGAACACGATGATAAATTCAGTGCCCAGATAAACTATGCCTACGCCAACTATCTTGGCACCGGTATCTATACAGCCGCCGATCGTGCAGTACAGATTTATCACATGCCTTTTTCCATTGACTATCGTGAGCCGGAGCCTCCCCGCTATGGACTTCGCTTTCGGCTGCCGGTTACCGCTGGCTTTATTAATTTTAAACTCAAAGATATTGCTGATGCTGGCCTGCCGAACCGGATTGAAACACTGACCTTTGTACCCGGCCTTGCCCTTGTCTTTCGCCTGCGCGAAAACTGGACGATAATGCCCTTTGCCGATCTCGGAGTCGGTCATGATTTTGCCACCAACAACACGGCTATGGTCTACGGTGCCGGGATTAAAAGTATTGTGACTTTTGATCTTGATAAAGTTGATTTCACGCTTTTTAATGAATTTTTATTTGCCGGAAATACCACAGCCGATAACCGGGGAACTAATGATTTTAGTCGTTTAGAAACCGGTTTTAGTTTTCAAAAAACCTTGCCCTTCCAGGCGTGGGATAGAAAAACAGCACTGCGGATCTATTACAGCAACTTTTTGTACACCAACAGCCTGGAGTTTCTGCAATTTACGGATAACGCGTATGAAATATCCACACAGAATGAAGTCGGCATAACCTTTGATACGGATCCGGATATGGAGCTGGTTAAGATCGGCTTAAGTGGCATCGGCATTGGCTACCGCTTTGGCAATAAAATTAGCGTCTATCGTCTGGTGTTTGGTTTGCCGTTTTGAATCCAGAACAAAGCTGTAATAGATCGGCTATAGGGGGGCACAAGAAATCCTTAACCGCAGAGGACGCAAAGGTACGCAGAGAAAAAAACAAATTAACCTGATCTCGAGATGAAGTGCCCTTGGCTATAAACCAAATATGCTAAAAAAGAATAATGAAAATGACAGAAACCATTATCCCGAGTTCAAGCAAATTAATAACCTCTACGGTTAAAGATTTTAAAATTTAAGCCAAACCTTGTTGCAGCTCTTCTCGATAGGCACTGGGTGACATGCCCTGCCAGCGTTTAAACGCACGGGTAAAATTGCTGGGCTCGGAAAAACCCAATAAATAAGTAATTTCACTGATCGATAAACTGCTGTCATTAATGTAATTCTTGGCAAGGTCACAACGGGTATCTTCCAGCAGCGTTTTAAAGCTGGTTTCTTCTTCTTTCAACTTACGTTGTAAGCTGCGCAAACTCACATTTAATAACGATGCCATTCGTTCTTCATTAAAGTGGCCTGAAGGCAGCAACTCCAGTAGATGCGCCCTCACCTGATTACTAAGAATACTTTTATCCAGCCGCGCCAAATACTCTTTAATCAGCCGATCATTACTCCCGGCCAGCACGGCATTGGCTGTGGGCAAACACATTTCTAACGCGGCATGACTAAACAGCATTCCATTTTCCGGCTGCTCAAAATAAATTGGCGACTGAAAATATTCTTGCAGCCGGTCACTGCAGGCAGGCTCAACCTGTTTGAAACAAACCATCAGCGGATTAAGTTCACTGTCAAAACTGAGACGACACATGCTCACCAGAATGGCCATGGCCGCCTCAACTGCAGCCGCAACTGGTTCGACATTCGGTACCTTCGCCTCATACTCCAGAATAAAACGATAACCCTGTTCGTCTTCATCAAGCCGGGCTTTTGCCGCGGTGCTCACCAGGCGGATATATCGCACCATCCGTTCCAGCGCATCTTTGAGTGAATCACTGGCAAACCAGGCATAGCCCAATGCATGCAGCGTGGTCGGATGCCACTGCTGTGCTGCCTTCAAACCAAAACAGTCGTCTTTCGTTAGCTTTGCGGCAGCAACCCATAGATTTTGCACCGAGGCAAACGAGTAGCGCACATTGGGATCACTCAAGCCTGCCGAATCCATATCCAGACTGCGAAATAATTTTTCACTGTCATACCCCTCGTCTTCAACCGCTTTGGCGATGAGCAGAACGTATGATGAAATTGTACTTGGAAACATATCCTTTCCCTGTTTTTATTTTATTTATTCAGTCTGAACGAACTCAGCTGATAATTTATAACGCGGCGCTGCCCTGCTCTTCCTGCAATAGCTTTTCAAGTTTATGAATATCGGCTCGCTGCATAGGCTTGCTGTCCAGTGGACTCAGGGGCGGTTGGCGCGGCCCATCCAACGGGAATATCACCACGTCAATCGGGGCGTCATCCGCAACAAATCGATATACTGGAAGACTCTGTACCTGCTCAGCCTGAAACCGCACTCGCTTCTCACCAATTTCGAAAGGTATGTTGTAGTGCATCAAAAAAAGATCCACATCTTCAACGGTGGCCGCAACAATATGCAGGCTCACCGCTGAGTGTTTATCCGCCGTCCCCCGTAACACACTACCGACCAGACGTGGTTTGAAATCTTTGAAAAACTGCATAGCATGCAGGGCTGCCTTGCGTAAACGGAGTAATTCAGCCGGCTGGCTATCGGCCCGAAAAATCCGCTGATACTCCTGCAATGCTGATTCAATTTCAGTATTACTGGGCATATTGCGTGTGTCTGCAGCACCCAGATGTACCGCCGCTTTTTGCTTGGCGGCATAATAATCACGGCTTCCACTTTGTAACAGAATTTGTGCGGCTTCCTGTGCCAGGCGCAAACGCATTTGCTGGGCCTTCATATTTCGACTGCTCATGATCCTGTCCGCACATTAGATATATTATTCACTTGCAAAACGGCTGCGCCATTAAGCGTCCTCTGCCAAAGGCATATAACATTAACGGAATAATAGTGACTTGATAATCTATTTTTGGCATCCCTGCTTACCGGCTAATCAAATGCATCGCTATAACTTATTTAAGTAATAGCCTGAGCCACTATTCTGTCAAGCCGAGACTCATATTGAAACACTAAAAAAGCTGTTCGGTAATATCAGAATCCGTGGCTGCCGGGCCATCTGCGGGCTGATCGTCCATCTCTCGCTTCGGCACATTTTCACTGCGAAAATATTCAAATATGGCATCACTCTGATTGGCATTAGCCAGTTCACCGGTTTCCGGATCAATGCGTACCGATACGATACCACTCGGCTGTTCCAACAAAGTTTCCGGGCGATCCTGCAAAGCAGCACGCATATAACTTATCCACATGGGTAGGGCTGCACGCGCACCGGTTTCATGATTGCCCAATGGCTGCGGGGTATCAAAGCCTACCCAGGCGATCGTGGCCACCTGCCCGTTAAAACCGGTAAACCAGGCATCACGCTGATCGTTCGTGGTGCCGGTCTTACCGCCAAGATCCTTGCGCTTGAGCACCAGTGCCCGACGCCCGGTGCCTTTACGGATCACATCCCGAAGCATGGTATTAATCAAATAGGCAGTCTGTTCAGTCAGCACCCGTTTTGCCCGATGAGGCCGACGTGGCCCCTGTCGAATTTGCAGCCACGCCTGTGCATCTAATTCGGCATACTCTTCAGATAACGTCCATGGCTCTTCCGATTTAGAAGGTGCGACCTTACGGCCTGCAGCAAGCTCCACGGCCACTGAGTCCTGTTGTAATTTTTGCGCCACTTTTTCTTCAGCTTCTAATTTAGCTTCAGCATCACATTCACGACAAACCCGCAATGGATAAGTCATGTCCACCAACTGCCGGTCCCGGCTGATATAATCAATAATATAGGGTTCCACTTTATAACCGCCATTGGCGAATACAGCATAAGCCGTTGCCAGTTCATAAGGAGTGATAATGCCGCTGCCCAATGCCAGGGATAAATCCCGTGGAAGATTTTTAGGCTTAAAGCCAAAGCGTGCGGCGTATCGTGTGGTATACCCGATACCGATATCCCGCAACAAACGGATGGAAACCAGATTACGCGATTTCACCAGCGCCTGACGCAAACGGGTTGGCCCATAAAAACGGCCACTGTAATTTTCAGGCCGCCAGGTATCCTCAAGACCAGGTGCATCGAAGACCACGGGGGCATCGTTGATGATGCTGGCAGGCGTATATCCTTTATCCAGCGCAGCGGTATAAACGAAGGGTTTGAAGCTGGAGCCCGGCTGACGTTGTGCCTGAATCACCCGGTTAAATTTGCTTTGGTAATAATCAAAACCGCCAACCAGAGCGTCGGTTGCACCATCCTGCGGTTGCAGTGAAACCAGCGCACCCGCAACTCGGGGAATCTGTGCCAACCAGTGACAGCCTTTCTCGGCCGCTGCCAGGTAAACCACATCGCCCATTTTCAAGGCTTCCCCTGCCGACTTAAGCTCTCTTCCCAGATGATTTTCATCAATGACTCGGCGGGCCCATTTAATTTGCTCCCAACCCAGATACGCCAAACGTCCATCTCGGGTAAAAGCATAAGCGGTTTCATCACCCACACTGATGATCAGTGCCGGCAGCAAGTGGCCCACCGGCTTTACCTCCTGCAGCAAATCAGCCCATGCCGATAACTCATCGGCTTCATCATCAAGCGCAAACAGATCAACATGCTTAATCACACCCCGATAGCCATGCCGCCGCTCATAAGCCAGCAGATCATCGCGCAATGCCCGGTTGGCCGCTCTCTGCAAGCCTGCGTCAATCGTCGTGTAGACTTCAAAACCGCTGGTGTAAGTCGCTTCACCATAACGGTTGAACATTTTATTACGCACCATTTCAGCAACATACGGCGCCTCCACCTCGATATTCTGCCCATGCACCCCGGCATGCACCTCAATCTGGGTGGCGGTGTCGAAATCACTTTTGATTATGTACCCCAGGGTCAGCATACGTCCCAGCACATAATCCCGGCGAATACGGGCACGCTCAGGAGCAACGACGGGGTTGTAACTTGAAGGGGCTTTGGGCAGCCCAGCCACCATCGCAATTTCCGATAGATCCAGCTCGGCTAACGGCTTCCCATAATAAACCTGGGCGGCAGCGGCAAAACCGTAGGAACGCTTACCCAGATAAATTTTATTTAAGTAAAGTGCGAGAATGTCTTCCTTACTTAATTCACCTTCAATTTTTAGCGCCAGAAAAATTTCGTTGATCTTACGCAGAAAGGTCTTCTCCCGACTCAGAAAAAAATTCCGCGCCACCTGCATAGTGATGGTACTGCCACCCTGCGACCGTTCACCTGTGCGCACCAGCAACCAGGCTGCCCGTAATATGCCCTGATAGTCCACCCCAGGATGCTCAAAAAAGCGATCATCTTCTGCCGCAAGGACGGCATGTATCAGGCTTTCGGGGAATTCTTCATATTTAAGTGGCGTACGCTTCATTTCACCAAATTCAGCGATCATCTCTCCGTTGCGAGCAAAAACTCGCAGAGGAACCTGCAGCTGCACATCTTTTAAAGTGCTGATTTCCGGTAGCTTGGGAGTAATATAAATATAAGCTCCCATCCCCCCAATCGTCCCCAGAAGAGTCAGAGTGAGAACCGATGCAAGGCAAAGTGTGACAAATTTCTTAATAATCGGTCTCATATGGTTGATAAAAGTAAAGATTCCTGTGGTCTCGCCCGATAGGAAGTATATCGCTTCAACAGCATGAACACTATGTTAGAAGTGGCACATAAATTAACTAGTTTATTTTTTGTATTTGTAATTATTCATACGTTGTCCTATAGTTGTGTCTGAAACCTAATGTAATTATGGATATAGTTTCTCTAACCCCAAGGTATTAAAGAAGAAAATGGGTTTTGCCGAGCTCTTCAAATCAAAAAAGCCGCCGGTTCTAGGGCTGGATATCAGTTCCACCGCCATCAAATTGCTCGAGCTGGGCAAGCATGGTGATCGTCTGCGCGTCGAAAGTTACGCGGTCGAACCCTTGCCTCCGAATTCAGTCATTGAAAAAAATATTTCGGATGTTGAAGCCGTGGGCGAAGCGATCAAGCGCGCGGTGAAACGCTCGGGCAGCCGCAATAAATTTGCCGCAGCAGCGGTGGCCGGTTCCGCTGTGATTACCAAAACCATCTCCATGCCCGCGACACTCACGGAAGATGATATGGAACAGCAGATCGAACTGGAAGCCGATCAATACATACCTTATCCACTGGAAGAAGTTAATCTCGACTTTGAGCTACTGGGGCCAACTGAAAATGATCCTGAACGGGTCGATGTGTTACTGGCCGCCTCGCGTAGTGAAAATGTCGATGTGCGTATCGCCGCGATTGAACTGGCGGGACTAAAAGCTAAAATTATTGATGTCGAAGCCTACGCAATCGAAAATTCATTTGCCATGCTCGCCGCGCAACTGCCGGAGCAGGGCATCGATCAAACCATTGCCGTTATTGATGTGGGCGCAACCATGACCACCCTCAATGTGATGCACGATCTGAAAACCATCTATACCCGTGAGCAGGTATTTGGTGGCAAACAACTTACCGAAGAAATTCAGCGCCGCTACGGCCTGTCTTATGAAGAAGCCGGCATGGCCAAACGTCAGGGTGGACTACCCGATAACTATGTACCCGAAGTGCTGGAGCCCTTTAAAGACGCCATGGCACAACAGGTCAGCCGCTCACTGCAGTTTTTCTTCTCCTCGAGTCAATATAATAGTGTTGATCATATCGTTCTCGCCGGTGGCAGCGCCATGATTCTCGGGATCGACGAACTCATCGCCAATAAGCTGGGCGTGCATACTTCGGTTGCCAACCCCTTCACCAATATGACCCTGGCCTCCAGAGTCAAGGCACAAAGTCTCAGCAATGACGCACCCGCGTTAATGATAGCCTGTGGCCTGGCAATGAGGAGCTTTGACTAATGGCTCGCATTAACCTCCTGCCCTGGCGCGAAGAACTACGCAAAGAACAACAGCGTCAGTTTCTCACGATCATGGGGCTATCTGTTGTCTTAATGGGGCTAATTATTACGGTTGTGCATATACAGTACGCCAATATGATTAGCACCCAGAATCAGCGCAATCAATTTCTCACGGCTCAAATTGCGGATGTCGACGCTCAAATCAAGGAAATCGAAAAACTTGAGAGTGACAAGCAAAGCCTGCAAGCACGCATTTCCGTTATTCAACAATTACAGGGCAACCGCCCCGAAATCGTACACCTGTTTGATGAGATTGCCCGCATTCTGCCGCAGGGATTGTACTTAAGAAAAATCGACCAAAAAGGCAAAGCTATCACCATTGTAGGCATTGCTCAATCTAATGCCCGCGTCTCCGCCTTCATGCGTAACATCGAAGCATCCGACTGGCTGGACAAGCCCGTGCTGGACATTATCAAACTGGATAAAAAAGAAGACGATGATTCACGTGAATTTACTCTGCGCCTAATGCAGGTCAATAAATCAGCCGAGAACAAGTCATGAAAGATATTAATCTCGATCTGAATGACCTTGATATCAATGCCATTGGCAGTTGGCCCCTACCGCTCAAAGCCGGAGTCATTGTCGTAGTCTGTATTCTGGTTCTGGTTCTGGGATACTTCCTCGATATCCAGGCTCAACAGGAAAATCTTGGCCGAGCCGCAACGCAGGAGCTACAACTCAAACAGGACTTTGAAACTAAATGGAAAAAGGCCGCTAATCTGGACGCCTATGAATTACAAATGAAAGAAATGGAACAGTCTTTTGGTACCATGCTGCGGCAGCTACCCAGCAAGACGGAAATTGATGATCTACTGGTTGATATATCCCAGACCGGCCTGGCCAGTGGCATTGATTTCAAATTATTCAAACCAAATAAAGAAGTCCAGAAAGATTTTTATGCTGAATTCCCAATTGAAATGGAAATGAGTGGAGATTATCACCGCTTTGGCCGCTTTGTCAGTGGTATTGCTGCACTGCCACGCATTGTCACGCTGCATAATATTTCCATAAAAAAAATAAAGAATAAAAACGACAAGAAAAATATGACTATGCGTGTCATTGCCAAGACCTATCGTTATCTCGATGAAAATGAAATCGCACAACTGCGAGCAGCCAATAACAAAAAACGTAAAGGACAGAGAAGATAAGTAAGTTATCTGACAGGATCGTATGCATATGTTGAATTTACACAAACAGGCGAAGGGCATTATCAGTATCGTGCAGATATGTGCCTTACTGTTACTTGTCGCCTGTAGCGGAGATCAACATGAAGATCTCTCATCATATATCAGTGAAGTTAAATCCCGTCAGCAAGGTCGTATCAAAGGCCTGCCGGAAATTAAACCTTATGAATCTTTTGCTTATGATCCTGCTAGTCTACGCGATCCTTTCTCACCCTTTGTGGTCGAAGAAGAGGAGCAGGCTCCTACTGCAGATGATGGTCTGCGCCCAGATAGCAACCGCAAACGTGAAGCGATGGAACAATTCCCGCTGGACTCACTCGTCTTTGTCGGTAACCTTGAACGCAAGGGCAAACGCTGGGCTTTGATTGCCGCTCCGGATGACACGGTTTACCGCGTACAGCCTGGGAATCACCTTGGACAAAATTTTGGCGAAATCATGTCGATTTCCGAAACCACGATAGAAATTAAAGAAATCATACCGAATGGTACGGGAGGCTGGGTAGACCGCGAAGTCTCCCTGCAACTGACTGAATGATGCCTGATGGGGTAGCAACACATGAATTTAACTATGAAAAATAAAACAACCCAGACCCGCCAGCGACTCTGGCCAATTATGCTGCTAGCACTGCTGACATCATTTTCCAATGGGTCACAGGCGGCAACTAACGAACTTAACAACATAACCTATAGCACGCTACCAGGGGATAAAATTCAAATCCGCTTAAGCATGACCCAGGATGTCATCGAACCAGCCAGCTTTACCATTGACGATCCCGCCCGTATTGCCTTTGATTTTCCTGCAACCACCGTCAATCTACCGGCAAAAATCACACCTATTGGTGTCGGCGTTGCCCGCAGTATTACCGCCGTCACAGCCGGTGATCGTACCCGTGTCGTCGTCAACCTCTCTAAACTGGTGGGTTATAACACCGCCGTAGAAGGCAGACATGTCATTATTACCCTTAACGATAATTCATTTTCCTCATTCAGCAGCAAGGGGGATTCTACCGGCGGCCTAACCTTGAGCCCACAAAATGTCACCTCGGCCAACATCCTTAATGTAGACTTTCGTCGGGGTGAAAAAGGGGAAGGCCGTGTAGTCATTACTCTAGCTGATCCAAATACCGCCGTAGATATGAAAAAACGTGGCTCAGAAATTCAGGTCACGCTTAAGAACAGCGCACTGTCTGAGGATCTGGAACGCCGCATGGATGTGATTGACTTTGCCACCCCGGTAAAAACAGTGGATGCCTTCAACCACGGCAACGACGTCCGTCTGATCATCAGTGCCAGTGGCCAGTTTGACCACATCGCCTACCAGGCCGATGAAAAACTCACTATCGATATCAAACCTGTTATTAAGGAAGCAGAAGGCAAGCGGAAAAAGCGTCAGTTCGGCTATACCGGCGAGCGTTTATCCCTCAACTTCCAGAACATTGAAGTCCGCGCAGTACTACAATTACTGGCTGATTTTACCGGCATCAACATGGTTACCAGTGATACCGTTTCAGGCAACCTCACCCTGCGTCTAAAGAACGTCCCCTGGGATCAGGCTCTGGATATCGTCCTCAAAACCAAGGGCCTGGCCAAGCGGCAAACCGGCAACGTGATGCTGGTTGCCCCCTCTGAAGAAATCACTGCCCGTGAAAAACTGGAACTTGAGGCCACCAAACAAATTATAGAATTAGCGCCTCTCGAGTCTGAAACAATCCAGATCAATTATGCTAAAGCCGCTGACCTGGCTAAGCTTTTCAGCCAAAAAGATACTTCTCTGCTATCCACCCGTGGCACCGTAACGGTCGATGAGCGCACCAATAAACTGCTGGTTCAGGATACCTCGGAACACATTGACGCAATTCTGGAAATGGTAGAAGAACTGGATATCCCTGTTCGCCAGGTCCTGATTGAATCCCGCATCGTCCTCGCCAGCACCAACTTCAAACTGGAGCTCGGGGTACGCTTTGGTGTAACCCGCAACTATACCGGCTCCGATGGCCGCACCCGGGTCATGTCAGGTTCCAGCGAAGCAACCCGACAGTTGATCAACGGTGATGATCTTGAGCTCAGCGATCAATGGAATGTGGATTTACCTGTAGCCAGCGCTAGTGCTGGCAGTATTGGCCTGGCTCTGGCCCGATTACCCTTTGGCACATTGGTTAATATGGAACTTTCCGCCGCCCAGCTGGAAGGCTCGTCAGAAACCGTGTCCAGCCCCCGAGTCATCACATCAAATCAGCAGGAAGCCACCATTACTGCCGGTCAGGAAATTCCCTATCGCCAGGCCAGTTCCAGTGGTGCCGCCACCGTAGCCTTCAAAAAAGCGGTGTTGGAATTAAAAGTTACCCCGCAGATCACACCAGATAATCGCATCATCATGACCCTGGATGTACGCAAAGATCAGCCTGACTTTGGTAACCTGGTCGATGGCGTACCACCTATTAATACCCAGAGCGTGCAAACTGAAGTACTGATTAACAATGGAGAGACCGTGGTACTTGGTGGTATTTATGAACAGACCAAGAGTAAAACCATTAACAGGGTACCGTTTTTCGGTGATCTGCCCATCCTTGGAGTTCTCTTCCGTAACACCGTCGAAGTCGATGATAAAAAAGAATTGCTGATTTTCATTACCCCGAAAATTCTGCAGGACAGCGTTACCCTCTAAACCTTATTGCTCCGGTCTGAGCGCCGGAGCAGGTTCCATCCCTTACTTCTCATGAAATCGGCACAACGCATATTTCTTATCGGCCCCATGGGGGCAGGTAAAACCACCATTGGCCGGCAACTCGCCAAAACCCTGGCCATGGAATTCGTCGACAGCGATCATGAAATTGAAACCCGGACGGGTGCAAATATTCCGCTTATTTTTGATCTCGAAGGCGAGGAGGGGTTTCGCCAACGGGAAATGAGCGTCATAGACGATCTTAGCCAGCAGGATCAGCTGGTGCTCGCAACAGGTGGCGGCGCAGTCCTCAAACAGGAAAACCGCCAGCACTTACATGATCGCGGCACGGTGATCTATTTACAGGCAAGTATCGAACAGCTACTACAGCGTACCCACCACGATCGTAACCGGCCCCTGCTACAAACCGACAACCCACGTAAAAAATTCGAAGAGTTGATGGCCATCCGTGAGCCACTTTATCTGCAAATCGCACACCTCACCATGAACACCGATCGGCAAAGCATTAACCACACGGTTAATCAAATTATTACCGCGCTTAAAGATATTGAGCAATAAACCCTGCCACAGCCAGATACTCTACTCTACCATCCCTATGCAAATGGCCGTACAGCTGAAACCGCACCTACAGCCTTATCTATAACAAAGAGATTCAGGCGGATAAGCTGAATATTGGGGCATAATCTTTTATACTTTCCTCATCCGCAAACACTAACAGGCAGACCATGAAAACCCTTCACGTTGAGCTGGGCACACGCAGTTACCCCATTCAGATCGGCCGCAATCTGCTCGGCCGGAAAGATCTGATCGACACGGCGGTAACCGGCACTCAGGTGATGATCGTTAGCAACGAAACCGTTGCCCCCCTGTACCTTCAAAAAACACAGGCCGCCTTTAGCGACTACCAATGTCAGTCCGTCATCCTGCCGGATGGCGAACAGTATAAAAATCTACAAACCCTGGACATGATTTTTGAAAGCCTGCTCACTTACCGCTTTGATCGACACTGTACGCTGGTGGCACTTGGCGGCGGCGTGGTCGGTGATATGACCGGGTTTGCCGCTGCCTCATATCAACGTGGGGTAAACTTTATTCAGATCCCCACCACCTTGCTCGCACAGGTCGATTCATCGGTGGGCGGTAAAACCGGGGTCAATCATGCCCTGGGTAAAAATATGATCGGTGCGTTCCATCAGCCCCAGACGGTGATCATTGATACCGACACCCTGGAAACACTTGATGACCGGCAACTCAGTGCCGGACTGGCCGAAGTCATTAAGTACGGCCTGATTCAAAAAGGTGATTTTACTGACTGGCTAGAACGACACATGGACAAACTATTGAGCCGTGATCCCGACTATATTGCCGAAGCGATTGAAACCTCCTGCCAGAGCAAAGCCGATATCGTCGCCGCCGATGAAAAGGAAAGCGGTATCCGCGCGCTACTGAATCTTGGCCATACATTTGGTCATGCTATCGAAACCGGCACCGGTTATGGCAACTGGCTACATGGAGAAGCGATTGCCGTGGGCATGCTCATGGCCGCTGACTTATCCATGCGTGAAGGCTGGCTCAGCGAAAAGGATGTGAAACGCGTTGAAGATCTCATCGATCGCGCCAACCTGCCAACACGCGCCCCCGCCAGCATGCACTACTCGCGCTTCATGGCACTAATGTCCATTGACAAAAAAGTCCAGGCCGGAAAAATTAATCTGGTGCTCTACCGAGCACTGGCCGATGCCTTTGTCACCAATAAATTTGATTCCACCAAACTGAAACAGACTATCGAAGCCCACCGCGCCAATGATGGTGAACAGGAATAATCAATGCTAAAGCTTGCGCCCTATGCGGCTGATGATAAAAACTCTCACGGGCGACGCTTTCATGAGGACATCCCGGCCTACCGCAGTCAGTTTCAGCGGGATCGGGATCGCATCATTCACTCGGCTGCCTTCCGCCGGCTCGAATACAAAACCCAGGTATTCGTTAACCATGAAGGTGATATGTTCCGCACCCGCCTCACCCACTCCATCGAAGTCGCCCAGCTTTCCCGTACCATTTCCCGCATTCTCAATCTCAATGAAGAACTATGTGAAACCATCGCCCTGGCCCATGATCTCGGCCACACCCCCTTCGGCCATGCCGGTCAGGAGGCCCTCAACCACTGCATGCAAAATTACGGTGGCTTTGAACATAACCTGCAATCACTGCGTACCGTGGATAAACTGGAAGAGCGTTATGCCGAATTTCGCGGCCTTAATCTCACCTTCGAATCACGCGAAGGCATACTCAAACACTGCTCGCTGAAAAATGCCGAGCAACTTGGCGACATCGGTCAACGCTTTATTCATAAAACCCAGCCGTCACTGGAAGCCCAGGTGGTGAATCTGGCCGATGAAATTGCCTATAACAATCATGATGTCGATGACGGCCTGCGCTCCGGCCTGATTAAAATTGAACAGCTACTCGATATTCGTCTGTTCCGCGATCAATATGATGAAGTCAACGCCCGCTACAAGCAACTCAACGGCCGGCAACTGGTATACGAAGTCATTCGCCGCATGATCAACCGTCAGGTTGTGGATCTGGTAGAAACCAGTGAAGCAGCACTGAAAGTTTCTACCCCCACGGATATTGAAGCCGTGCGCCAACATGAAACCGCATTGATCAATTTCAGCGAGGAAATGCAGACCGCTAACCTGCAATTAAAACAATTTTTACGTCAGCAACTCTATCAACATTATCGTGTACACCGCATGTCAGCCAAAGCCCGCCGCATTATTCAAGCCCTGTTCAGCGCCTTCATGGAAGATCCCCGGCTGTTAAAGCCCGAACACCAGAAAAATATTCAGCAAGCTGAACGTGAATCCGGAGACCACGGCCGTGCTCGTACCGTTGCCGACTATGTGGCCGGGATGACGGATCGCTACGCCATCAGCGAACACCAACGTCTTTTTGATCCGGAGGAGTTGACGTGAAAACAGGGACAAGTGGCAAGAAACAACATTTGCCCAATGGCTTCAAACCCAATCAACAAACCATGATCTTCCGAAACTTATATTCACAAACCATCCTGAAATAGCTGTGGAAATTATAAATTATGCGTAACCCGGTTTTCCTCGTCACTCGTCCCTCGTTACTCGTCCCTTAACTCCCATGCGCATCTACATGCAAACAGGCTTCATGGAAAATAAGCCCCCACGTTATTACCAGCTGATTCTGGAAAAGGATCTGCTCGGCGGCTGGGCCGTGGTGCGTGAATGGGGTCAACAGGGTTCAGGTGGACGGCTTAAGCGCGAACATTTTAACGATCAGGAAGATGCCCAGAACGCACTTATGCAAATACGTGACAAGCAGCTCGCACGCGGGTATAAAGTAGTCTTCATACAGGGACAGGAACACCTGAAATGAACGTCTACGACAACTCGCAAACTGGAAATGATTCAATCGACAATCCGGTGCCACACTACGTCGAACGCTTCGGCCTCAGCGCCGCCCCCTTCTCAAGCCTGCACGAAGATCGCTTTATCTATCTGGATGCCGAGCGTCTACAACGCCTAAATATGCTCGAGCACCTCACCCGTTACAGTGAACTACTGCTGATCATCACCGCGCCCAAAGGCATGGGGAAAACCAGCCTGTTACAACGTTTCGTTCTCAACACTGATGAGGACACCCTGGTCAGTCAGGTTAATGCCAGCCCGATGATGGATGCCGATACTTTATTGCAGGCCATTGCCCATGGCTTCGGGCTAACGATCAAGAACGATGATCCCGGTGCCCTGCAGAACGCACTCTATTACCACCTTGCCGATCTGCACCACAAAGATAAAACCCCCTTACTGATCATCGATGATGCCCATGTGCTGCCACAGGCCGCCCTGGAAACGCTGTTTAATCTGGCCGATGCCGAAGCCAGCGACGGCAATCTGCTACGCATTATTCTCTTCAGTGATCCACAAATTGAAACCATGCTGCAAAGTCCGGCCATTCGCGGACTGCGGGAACGCGTCACCCACAGTATGGAAATTCCACCCCTCGATGAAGAACAGACGGTGGGTTACATCCGTCATCGTCTGCATACCGCTGGACTGCAGGGCAAACTACCCTACAGTGACAAAGAGTTGCATAAAATTTTTCGCAACTCCGACGGCATTCCTGCACGGATTAATGAATGCGCTCATTTGATTCTCAATGGCGACAAACTGGATCAGGCCATCAAGGATTTTCACACTCCAAAAATCAAATCCCGCTCTAAATTTAAATTTCCCAGCCTTAAGTTTCCTGCTCGGCTAACTCAGATAGGACAGCGGTTTAAACGCTGGCAGTTAACGCTTGCCACGCTATTAATTATCAGCATCAGTCTGGGTCTGATCTACCAGGATACGATCAACGCACTATTCGAACCGGAGCACAGTCAGGCACTGACATCGGAAACGCTCACCCGGCCTCTACCAATACCTGAAATCAGCACTCCGCTGGCCCATACTGAAAATCCAGATGTGCAGGAAATGCCAACTGCAAAACCTGAGCCTGTCCCAGCAGCCCCCATCCCGGATCTCATACCGGAAGTCATAAGCAATAATCAAATAATCAGCCCGCTACTGCCGGAAGTACCAAAACCACTGGCGGAAAAAACAGATGCCAACCACGAAATAGCAAAATCAACGCTTAAGCCGGAAACGGATACAACAAAAATACCTGAGCCTGAAGCGACCACCGCCGCAGTTGCAAAACCCGCCCCCCAGGCAACCGACCTGCTAATTTCTGACATCAGCCCCGATCCCGTCAAGACCAGTCGCAAGCCACAAACAATAGCCATCCTCGGCGAACACTTCAGTAAAGAAATGAAGGTCACCGTATTCTGGACCGGCGGCAAAAAAATGTTGCCATCCACGCAGGTCAACATCATCAGTCCGAATGAAATGGAATTATTCATTACCGTCGGCCGCAAAGCCGACACCTGGACAGTCAAACTCAGCGACCCCCTCAGCAGCCAAAAAACCAAAGCCCGCTTTAGCGTGATCGCCACCACCGCAGCAAAAGAAAAATCAGCCACCACCTCAAGCCCAACAACTAAGCATCACGGCCTCAAGGGTGAAAACTGGATCAAAAAACAAATGCCAAAATATTTCACCCTGCAACTGCTGGGCAGCCAGCAGAAACAGCGGCTGGAAAATTTTGTAAAACAAAACAAATTAGAGCAGGACATCGCCTGGTTTGCCTATCTGAGAAATGATCAACCCTGGTATGTGCTGGTACAGGGTCGTTATACCGATCGCAGCAAAGCCGAAAAAGCCGTGGCTGAAATCACAAAAAGTATTCCTCGGATCAAACCCTGGATTCGTCCCTTTGCGGACATTCAAAAAATAATCAAACAGCAAACCATCACCCCGCCGGTGGCAAGTATTAATAAAAATACGACACCGCCACGCAACAGCAACAAAACCACCAATGCCGCCTGGCTCTGGAGTCAGGATCCCAGCCACTACACCCTGCAGTTACTGGGTGGGCAAACTGAAATCGGTATCCAGCGTTTCATCCAGAAACACAAACTCAGCGGCAAGGTCGTCTACTACCGCACCACCCGTAATCAACGCCCCTGGTATGTGCTGGTCTACAATAGCTATCCTGATCGAGCCAAAGCCCGCGCCACCATCTCCAGCCTGCCGCAAAGCCTGCGCAAAACTCACCCCTGGCCACGTACATTTGCCAGCATTCACGCTGAGCTTCAATAAGTATTTAACCAGATAGAGCGCGTAGATTGGGCTGAATGGTTTTTATGAAGCCCAACAACTTACCCTCGAATGCCGAGCTTTACATGCCAGGAGCAGAGTGCAAAACGGGCATTATCCATAGCGGCAACCCCACATTACACCTTCAAATCACAGGGTTAAAGACTGTTGGGAGATTGAAGCATGGCGGCTAGATCGGTATACTGCTTGGCCGTTTTGCCTGTAGTTGGCATCAATGAAAGTAAGGTTTAAAATCGAGTGAGTACACAGCCTAAACTAGAAAATAGTCTCTACCGTCCCGAGTTTGAACGGGATAACTGTGGTTTTGGTCTAATCGCCCAGATGGACGGTAAGCCCAGCCATTGGCTGCTGGAAACCGCCATTGGCGCACTGGCTCGTCTGACCCACCGTGGCGCGGTTGCCGCTGATGGCAAAACCGGTGACGGATGTGGCCTGTTGCTGAAAAAACCGGATGGCTTTCTACAAACCGCCGCTAAAGAACAGGGCTTCACCCTGAAACCACTCTATGCCGTGGGCATGGTCTTCCTGAATACTGAAACTGCGCTGGCTGACTCAGCTCGGCAAACCCTCGTCAGCGAGCTGACAAAAGAAGGGCTGGATGTACAGGGCTGGCGGGTCGTCCCGACCGACACCCAGGCCTGTGGCGAGGAAGCACTGAAAACCCTGCCGCAAATCGAACAGATTTTCGTCAATGCCGCCGCAGACATGGATCAGATAGACTTTGAGCGACACCTCTATATTGCCCGCCGCCGCAGCGAAAAAATCATCGAACAGAATGACGAGATGTTCTACGTTCCCAGCCTTTCGTCTTCGGTCATTTCTTTCAAGGGACTGGTGATGCCGGAAAACCTGCCGGTGTTCTATCAGGATCTGAATAATCCAAAAATGAAATCGGCTACCGCCGTCTTCCACCAGCGTTTTTCCACCAATACCTGGCCTCAGTGGCGACTGGCTCAACCCTTCCGCTATTTGGCCCATAATGGCGAAATCAACACCGTTCAAGGCAACCGCAACTGGTCGGTGGCCCGCGGCCATAAATTTGAATCCCCCATATCCCCATGGAAGATGTGCGCCCGCTGGTCTCCATGAGCGGCTCTGACTCCAACAGTCTCGACAATATGCTCGAGGCCCTGCTCGCCGGGGGCATGGGTATTTTCCGGGCCATGCGTCTGCTGATTCCCCCGGCCTGGCAGAATGTGGAAACCATGGATGCCGATCTGCGCGCCTTCTATGAATACAACTCCATGCACATGGAATCCTGGGATGGCCCCGCCGGTATCGTCATGACCGATGGCCGTTATGCCGCCTGTTCCATGGACAGAAACGGTCTGCGCCCGGCACGTTGGGTGATCACCAAAGATCGCCACATCACTCTGGCCTCTGAAATCGGAGTCTATGATTACACCCCGGAAGAGGTGGTCAGCAAGGGCCGTCTGAAGCCTGGACAAATGGTGGCCGTAGATACCGAAACTGGTGAGCTATTAATGCCGGAAGACATCGACACCCGCCTGAAAACCGCCCAGCCCTACAAGGACTGGATCTGCAATCGTTCCCTGCGCCTGAAATCAAAACTTTCGGAAGAAAACTGCACCAGTCTGCTCTCTGCCGAACAGATCAAAACCTATCAAAAATTATTCCAGGTCAGCTTCGAAGAGCGTGATCAGATAATCCGGCCTCTGGCTGAAAATGGTATGGAAGCCATTGGCTCCATGGGTGATGACACGCCGTTCCCGGTGCTCTCGCGCCAATTACGCTCGCCTTACGATTATTTCCGCCAGCAGTTCGCCCAGGTCACCAACCCCCCCATTGATCCCATCCGTGAGCAGGTGGTAATGTCACTGGAAACCTGTTTTGGCCGCGAATGCAATATGTTCGAGGAAACCCCGGAGCATGCCGACCGTCTGCTGATCGAATCACCGGTACTATCTACCAGCAAGTTCAGCCAGTTACTGGCTCTGGGCAATGAAAACCCGGACTATGCCCACCAACGCATTAGTCTAAACCGGCCACTGAGCCAGACCCTGGAAGCCAGCCTGCACACTATCTGCGACGAAGCCGTGGCGGCGGTAAATGCCGGCATTGTAGTGCTGATACTCAGCGATATTGATATCGAAACTGACAACTTGCCGGTGCATGCCCTGCTCGCCACCGGTGCTATTCATCACCGCCTGATTGCCGAAGGTCTGCGCTGCGATGCCAATATCGTAGTGGAGTCCGGCAGCGTGCGTGACCCACATCATTTTGCCACCTTAATCGGCTACGGTGCCACCGCCATTCATCCCTACCTGGCCTACGAAGTCATTCGTGATCTGGTACGCTCCGGCGAAATTGTCGAAAAAAATACCTGCAAGCTAGGTTCTCAATATCGCAAAGGCATCAACAAGGGCCTGTACAAAATCACCTCAAAAATGGGTATTTCCACCATTTCCAGCTATCGCGGCGCACAGCTGTTTGAATCAGTGGGTCTGCATCAGGAAGTGGTCGAACTCTGCTTCAAAGGCACCACCAACCGCATACAGGGTGCACGCTTCGAGGATCTGGAAGCCGAGCAGCGCAGCCTGCATAAACTGGCCTGGAACAACCGCAAGTCCATCGATCAGGGCGGCCTGCTAAAATTTATCCACGGCAACGAAGACCACGCCTATAACCCCGACGTAGTGCAAACCCTGCAAAAAGCGGTTAAGTCCGGCGACTATAAAACCTATCAGGACTATGCCCGCCAGGTAAACGAACGCGTCGCCATCTCACTGCGTGATCTGCTCAAGCTGCGTGACGACACTCAGGCTATTTCATTAAATGAGGTCGAAGCGGAAGAAGATATTCTCAAACGCTTTGACTCCGCCGCCATGAGCCTCGGCGCACTCTCGCCGGAAGCCCACGAAACCCTGGCCGAAGCCATGAACCGCCTGGGTGGTCGCTCCAACTCCGGTGAAGGTGGCGAAGATCCCGCTCGTTACGGCACCGAGAAGCGTTCCAAGATCAAACAGGTGGCCTCAGGTCGCTTTGGCGTAACCCCGGCCTACCTGCGCTCCGCTGAAGTGCTGCAAATCAAGGTGGCTCAGGGAGCCAAGCCCGGTGAAGGCGGGCAGCTGCCCGGCCACAAGGTCAACGATCTGATTGCCAACCTACGTTATTGCAAACCCGGTGTCGCCCTGATTTCACCGCCACCACATCACGATATTTATTCAATTGAGGATCTGGCCCAGCTTATTTTCGATCTCAAGCAGGTCAACCCAAAGGCGCTGGTTTCCGTAAAACTGGTGGCCGAGGCCGGTGTCGGCACCATTGCCGCCGGGGTGGCCAAAGCTTACGCCGATCTGATTACTATTTCCGGCTATGATGGTGGCACCGGAGCCTCCCCACTGACCTCGGTCAAATATGCCGGCGGCCCCTGGGAACTGGGATTAAGTGAAACACATCAATTACTGCGTGCGAACGATCTGCGCGACAAGGTACGCCTGCAAACTGACGGCGGTCTGAAAACTGGACTGGACGTGGTCAAGGCCGCCATTCTGGGCGCAGAAAGCTTTGGCTTCGGCACTGGGCCAATGGTCGCTATGGGCTGTAAATACCTGCGCATCTGCCATCTCAACAACTGCGCCACCGGTATCGCTACCCAGGATAATGTACTGCGCAGCGAGTTCTTCATCGGCCAGGTAGAGATGGTAATGAACTATTTCCGTTTCATCACCCGTGAAGTGCGCGAACTACTGGCACAACTGGGTTGCCACAAGCTCACCGATCTGATTGGCCGCACCGATCTGCTGGAGTTGCTGGAAGGCACGACCAATAAGCAAAGAAACCTGGATCTGGGGCCACTGCTTTCAGATGGCGGTGTACCGGAAGACAAACCCCAGTTCTGCACTGAGCCGCACAACGAACCCTTCGACAAGGGTGAGCTGGCCGAGCGAATGGTGGCCGATGCGCTGTCAGCAATAGAAAACAAGTCCGGTGGCCTGTTCAACTATCAGGTAAAGAATATTCATCGCTCCATTGGCGCGCGTCTGTCCGGTGAAATTGCTGCACGCCACAGCAATACCGGCATGGAAGACGCACCCATCACCCTGAAACTCACCGGCACTGCCGGCCAGAGCTTCGGGGTCTGGAACGCAGGCGGTTTAAACATGTACCTCGAAGGCGATGCTAACGACTATGTCGGCAAAGGCATGGCCGGGGGTAAACTGGTATTACGCCATCCACAGGGCAGCCAGTTTGATTCAGCCACCACGCCGATCATGGGCAACACCTGTCTTTACGGTGCCACCGGTGGCAAGCTGTTCGCCGCCGGTACTGCCGGTGAACGCTTCGCAGTTCGTAACTCCGGTTGCCATGCCGTCGTCGAGAGTATTGGTGATCACGGCTGTGAATATATGACCGGCGGCACCGTCACGGTCTTAGGTGAGACCGGCACCAACTTCGGTGCCGGCATGACCGGGGGCTTCGCCTATGTTTATGATAAAGCAGGAACCTTCGTTGATTGTATTAATCAGGACATCAATATCCAACGCATCGGCTCTGAACACATGGAAGCCTATCGCAATCATTTACGTGAAATACTGGAAGAGTTTGTACAGGAAACCGGCAGCCAACATGGTCAGGGTATTCTCGACAACTTTGCCGATACAGCCTGTAAATTTTGGCTACTGACACCGAAGGCCGCCTCACTTGACGAGATACTGGAAGAACTGCAACGACCGGCAGCTTAAAATCCAGGTAGCGAGTGACGAGTGGTCAGGAAAAGCCGCTCCGTCCTTTTTAAGACTTAGATATTTGGATACATCATTTAATAGCGGACAGGGGTTAGGGTTAAGATCCTAACCACTCGTCCCTGGCAACTAGAAACTAGACTTTATGGGTAATAACTTTCAATTCATTCAGATCAAGCGTCACGATCCTGAGAAAAAACCAGCCGCAAAACGCAAAAAAGAATACCGTGAAATCTACGGTCAATTTGATGCAGAACGTGCCGCTGAACAGGCGGATCGTTGTCTCGAATGCGGTAATCCATATTGCGAATGGAAATGTCCGGTACATAACTACATTCCTAACTGGCTTAAGCTGATTGCCGAAGGCAATATTAGCGAGGCAGCCGAACTCTCGCATCAGACAAATTCACTGCCCGAAATCTGTGGCCGGGTCTGTCCGCAAGACCGGCTTTGTGAAGGAGCCTGTACATTAAATGATGACTTTGGGGCAGTCACTATTGGCGCGATTGAAAAATATATTTCCGATACCGCCTTTGCCCAGGGCTGGCGACCGGATCTCTCCAATGTTAAGGACACCGGCAAAACGGTTGCCATCATCGGTGCCGGTCCTGCGGGACTAGGTTGCGCCGATGTACTGGCACGCAATGGTGTTAAGGCTATTGTCTATGATCGCAATCCGGAAATCGGTGGCCTGCTCACCTTCGGCATTCCTGAATTCAAACTGGAAAAAGAAGTCGTCAAAACCCGTCGTAAAATCCTCGAAGGCATGGGCGTGGAATTTATACTCGACACTGAAGTTGGCAAGGACATCAGCCTTGCTCAATTGCATGAAAAATATGATGCTATTTTCCTCGGCATGGGTACTTACAATTACATGAAGGGCGGCTTCCCCGGTGAAGACTTACCCGGCGTTTATGAAGCCTTGCCCTATTTAATCGCAAACATCAACCGTTGCTTAAAGTTGGAAAAAAATCCTGCGGACTTCATCAATATGGGTGGCAAGCATGTGGTGGTGCTCGGCGGCGGTGATACCGCGATGGATTGTAACCGCACCGCCATTCGTCAGGGAGCCTTCTCGGTCAGTTGTGCTTATCGCCGGGATGAAGCAAATATGCCCGGCTCCAAACGTGAAGTACTCAATGCAAAAGAAGAGGGCGTACAGTTCCTCTGGAATCGTCAGCCGCTAGAAATTGTCGGCACGGATCGGGTTGAAGGCATCAAGGTCATTAGCACCCAGCTCGGCGAAGCCGATGAACGTGGCCGTCGTCGGCCAGAGCCGGTTCTCGGCTCTGAAGAAATCATCATGGCCGATGCCGTGATCATCGCCTTTGGTTTTCGTCCCAGCCCGCCGGACTGGCTAAACGATTTCAAAATTGATCTGGATGATCATGGCCGGGTAAAAGCCCCACAAATGCAAACCTACAAACACCAGACCAGCAACCCCAAAGTCTTTGCCGGTGGCGACATGGTGCGCGGCTCGGATCTGGTGGTCACCGCCGTTTACGAAGGCCGCGAGGCCGCCGAAGGCATACTCGATTATCTCGAGGTTTAACATAAAAGGATTAAACGCAAAGACGCTAAAACGTGGAGGACGCAAAGAAAAACAAAAAGTATTGATGAGTTTATTATTCCAGTTCTGCCCAGCTTTATTTGGCTATCTGGATACATCAAGGTATCTCGTTAAAAATCTTTGCGGCCATCGTGTCTTAGCGCCTTTGCATTAAGAAAAACATGACTAAATTAAAAAACGATCGTTTCCTACGTGCTTTACTCAAGCAGCCTGTCGATACCACCCCCGTGTGGATGATGCGTCAAGCTGGCCGCTATCTGCCTGAATACCGGGCTACGCGAAAAAAAGCCGGGGATTTTATGAAGCTCTGCATGTCGCCTGAATACGCCACCGAAGTAACACTCCAGCCACTGGATCGCTTCGAGCTGGATGCGGCGATTCTGTTTTCAGATATTCTCACTATTCCCGATGCCATGGGTCTGGGCCTGTATTTTTCAGAAGGTGAAGGCCCGCGCTTTAAAAATCCGGTGCAGGACAAAGCCGCCATCGATAAACTCAGTGTGCCCGACATTGCTGCCGAACTTGGTTATGTGATGGATGCAGTGAGCATGATTCGCAAGGAGCTGGATGGTCGCGTACCGCTGATTGGTTTTACCGGCAGCCCCTGGACACTGGCCACCTACATGGTCGAAGGCAGTAGCAGCAAAGAATATTCCAAAGTTAAAGGCATGCTCTATGATCAGCCGGCTTTGATGCACAAACTACTCGATGTGCTCGCCCGCACCATTATTGAATACCTCAATGCCCAGGTCGAAGCCGGTGCACAAACCTTGATGATCTTTGATACCTGGGGTGGAGTACTGACCACCCGCGACTATAAAGAATTTTCTCTGCGCTATATGCAGCAAATCATTGATGGCGTAAAACGTGAGCATGACGGTCAGCGCATCCCCCTGGTCATGTTCAGCAAGGGCGGCGCTCAATGGCTGGAAGCCCAGGCCGAAACCGGTGCGGATGCACTGGGTCTGGACTGGACCATTGATATTGGTCGTGCGCGTGAACGGGTCGGTGACAAAGTGGCACTGCAGGGCAATATGGATCCCTGTGTACTCTATGCCTCACCCGAACGCATTCGTCAGGAAGTCGCCTCTATTCTTGAAAGCTATGGCAACGGCACAGGTCACGTATTCAATCTTGGTCACGGCATTCACCAGCATGTTGATCCTGAACATGCCAAAGCCTTTATCGATGCCGTACATGAATTAAGCACGCCTTATCATCAATAACCCTATGCTTGTTAGCGGCCATTTGCGCAAAATGATCAGCACCCTGGGTGCGCCTGTTCAATACAGTCTGCCGCTGGATGAACAGCGCGTAGATATGAATGCACTCATCGGCCAGCAGCTCCAGCTAACGTATAGCGGTGAAATTCATTGCACAGCCTGTGGCCGCAAAACGAATAAAAGTTTTAATCAGGGCTACTGCTATCCCTGTTTTAAAAAGCTCGCCCAATGCGATAGCTGCATCATTAAACCTGAACTTTGTCATTATGCCGAAGGCAGCTGCCGCGAACCTGAATGGGGCGAGCAATATTGTTTGCAAGATCACATCGTTTATCTCGCTAATTCTTCCGATATTAAAGTTGGTATTACCCGTGGCACCCAGATTCCGACCCGCTGGATCGATCAGGGCGCCAGTGTCGCCATGCCCATCTTTCGGGTGAAAAACCGTCTACTCTCCGGGCGCATTGAAGTCATTATGAAGCAACATATTTCTGATCGCACCGACTGGCGCAAAATGCTCAAGGGCAGGCCGGAAAATATTGACCTGGTTGCCAGGCGTGATCAGCTGTTTGCACTTTGCGAAAAAGAAATCAATGAAGTCATTGCTGAGTTTGGTGAGCATGCCGTAACCGTCCTGCATGCAGAAACCCCGACTAAAATTGAATTTCCGGTCAATGACTACCCGGAAAAAGTGACTTCCTTTAATTTTGACAAGACCGCTGAAATTAATGGCGTGCTAAACGGCATTAAAGGTCAGTATCTGATTCTCGACAGTGGCGTATTGAATATACGCAAGTTTGGTGGCTATAAAATTCAGCTTGAAACTGACTAGCATGAACTGCAGAAGATAAAACTTTATTGCCGTTTAAAGTACTGGCGGCTTATTTTTCTTTTTTTATTTTGAAGACAATACTATGGAAAATATTTTAGAAATTCGTGATGGTTGCAGTACGCCCGCGCAGTTGCTGCGCAGCCTGGCCTTTGCCCGCTTCCTGAAAATTTATAAAACCCAGTTTATTAATGATCTGCAGCAACGCTCCGACGTGCAAAAGCACGAAGCAAAGCAAAAGATCGACTACATCCATTCCGTACAAATTCGTGATCTGATCAACATACTCGAATCCCACGGCTTTGACAGCGCCAAAGAAAAAGAACGCGCCCGTGAGCTGGTTAAATTTATGGATGGTGCCTTCCACCATTATCGCGGCACTGGTTATTCACGACTGGTGCGTCTGCAAAATGATGTGGTTTCTACTGGGCTGGAGACTCCCGATACGGTCAAGGACAAGGTAACGGACAAAGCCGGTACGCTGTCTGATCTGATTCTCGAAACCCGCCGTCAACTGCTCAACAATGTCGGCCTTGATCAGGGTGTGCGTCGCAGCTCAGGCATGGATGCCTCACCCAATGTCACCGCCGGTGAAATTTCTGGTCACTATTTTAATTATCCTGCTGACTATGCTCAACTTGCCCACGTACCCTTAACCATCGCCGCCGATATTCAAACCGGCGTGGATTACTCCACCCCCTCTAATAAACGTGCCAAGCCTTTTTACGAATTACAGCATAACCCCTTAAACCTGGATAATTTCGTCAGTGATGACTGGGTCTCGGTGCCGCTACAGGTAGGGACTTCACTCATCATTACCTATATTCACAAGTCACGTGGCTGCATTGAAATGGAGCCGGGACTGCTCAACCTGTTCCCCTTTGCACGCATCAAAATGATCACTGATGATAATAAAGCGGATGGCCTGTTCTTCTTTGGCGATCCCAATGCGACTGAAAAAGATCTGGGTTATTACTACGATGAAAAAAATGAAGTCCTGATCGGTGTGGTACCCAATATTGATGAGCTAAAATATTTCGGTTACGCCAAAAAACCCGTACTCACCCTGCACAACGTGCTCGCCATTCTCGATGGTGATCTACCACTGCACTGTGGTTGTACTCGCTACATCGTTCGCTTCGATGAAAATGAAGAACCCTATATTGCCGAGATGCTTATCAAAGCGGATGACATGGGCAAAATTAGTCTACGCAAAGGCGAGGATAATCTAACCCGCCCGGTATTTTTCGGCACGGAAACCGGTGCCTTTGCCTGTCTTGATGGCTTCAGCGATCAGGCCAAGATGCAAATGGCTGGACGTGAGGTGGGCTATAACAAGGACACAGGTTCTAATGCCCGGCAGATTGTCCCGGTGACCGATGTCACCGAACTGTTCCGGGGTGACTCACTGGATGTGCTGCTCTATATGAATAATTTCAATCTGATCGAGCCAGGTGAATCCACCGTGCAGGCGGATATGCACATTGAAGATGCCCTGCAACATTTTCGTCTGGGTGAGCGGGTTGCCGCTGGTTCCACACAAACCCATCGCGGCGCAAAAGAAAGCAGCTACTGGGCCAACCCTTTCCCCTTGCTCAAGGACAGTGATGGTACGGTATTACATCCGGCACTGTATGAAAAATTTTCTGAAAATGAAAAAGGCTTTATCGGCGACATGAATATTTTGATCGCGCGCGGTGAGCTCAAAGTTGGTGTGGCCCACAGCCAGTTAATGGCCGGAGCTTATGAAGGCAGTAGCGATAAAGATATTCAACGTTGCGGTTTTAGCAGCCGTGAAGATGTCGAACAGGAAGGCCCGATTAAATTAGCTAAAGATCTCATCGGCCTGATCAAATTACAGGCGCTTGAAAAACGTAAACGTCAAACTGATGATAGCGGCGATGTCAGCGTCACCGTCGCCCTGGTGGGTGACAGCCGTACCGGAAAATCAGAAACGGCTGAAAAGATGGAAGGGATTTTGCGTTTGCAATTGATTTAGGAATTTAAACAATATTTTACCGCAGAGGACGCAAAGGTCGCAGAGAAACCTAAGAAACAATCCGGCAATACTACGTGGCATTAATTTGCAGAAGCATATTCTCTAGCAAAATTAAGATGATATATAAAGCCTGTTAATCCTTTGCGTCCTTCGCGATGAAAATCCTGTTATTAAAAATAACCGTAGGTTGGGCTGAATGAAATGAAGCCCAACAAAACTCAATCACCACGGCAATATTTATACTATCGCTGTTGGGCTTCATTTCATTCAACCCAACCTACATTTAGTACCTACGTGATATTAATTTGCAGAAGCATATTCTCTCACAAAATTAAGACGATATATAAAGCCTGTTAATCCTTTGCGTCCTTCGCGATGAAAATCCTGTTTTAAAAATAATACTGCACTTCCAACTGCAGATAATCATCGTTACGAAAGGAATAGCCCGGATCACTAACTGGCGGCTCTGAAAAATACAGGGCATCCACCGAGACTTTCCAGCTATCCCCGACTCGACGACTGGCTTCAAGGATAAAGTAATAACGATTATAACGAAAGTCACGAATAATCCCGGCGAGTAGATCACTGCTCTGCTCATCATTCAGCGTCAACCGCGTGCCAAGGAAAAAATCATTTTGAAAGGGGGTCGGGGCATCATCTTCACGCTGATCATACATATATTCAAACACGATACCCAGATCATTATTACTCTCAAATACACCATAAAAACTATATTCAAAACCACCGGTTGCCGCATAGTAGGATTGTCCCTGACCGCTGCGGTGGTATCCCTCAAACTTTAATAGCCAGGCCTCAAGGGTGGCCTGAATGTCCGTGGACACCTGGGCGATCAAATCATAGTTGGGAATGAAAACGGTCTCGCCTTCACTGCTCTGACCAACTGTAAAGCGAGGTTCACGACTGGTACCATTGAAGTAATTGAAACCAATATCCCAGTCACCCCAACTGTCTGACCAACGTGCAGCGTAATCAACATGCTGCTTACCTTTTGACGATTCATAAGTAGTCTGCGCAGTATCCACCCAGGGAATACTGCGTGGTCGTCCGTTCACACCGGGATAAGTCCGCTCACGAAACCCCGGTAAAATAAATAAATCGACCGTGCCCCAATCCTTAATCAGGGCCAGATTAACCATCGGCTGGCCAAGACGCTCATCAAGAAAAAAATCTTCGACCAAATCCACCTGATTAACAATATCCACCAGATGTACAACTTCAGTCACGCCCCAGAAAACCTTACCCACGCCCAGATGGAGTTCCCAGTCATCCTCTGTCTTCAGCCACATCATTTCACGAATATCAAAATGACTACGTTCATCATCACCCTGGTCTAATCTGGCAAACGGTTTAAAGGTAAAGCTTTGCTGCCCGTCCTCCCACTCAGCATAATATTCCGGCTCGATTGAGACTGAGGCGTTATTACCATGTTGGCGTGGATCAGAAGGATCAGCAGGAAAGTAACGGTATTCCAGGCCGACATAACCGGAAACTTCCTGTTCCAGTGCGTTTGCTGACACAGGTACAATAAAGATGAACAAACTATAAACGCAAAAATGCAACAAACGTAGGTTGGGCTGAGCCCTGAAGTATAAAGAACGAAACCCAACCATCTTTCCAGTCACGGTATATTGTTGGGCTTCGCGTTGCTCTGCCCAACCTACCTGTTTTTCCAGCAAGGTTTTCAAGTTATTAACGCGCACGCTTTAAACTGTTCTTGTTAAAATCCCGATCACTCAGGCCATTTGCAAATTTATACTCCGACCATATTAAGGTGGTGCTTTTCCCGGTCAGATGATTCACCATTTCCATTCGATCTGCACGCCAGAATTTATCCAGGTATTGCTTATAATCATGGTAGGTCAGGGTTTTAAGCAGGCTGTTTTTACGGTCATAAAAATCAATTTTAAGCGGGCTATAGGTTTCACTGTCCAGCCAGCTAATCATGCGGGTATAGCCTGAATTTTTATATTGAGGAAAACGTTCGATAACAAAAACCGAACGTCCTTCATAGACATCATCTTTAATATATTTATAGGTATATTTTTCAATTTCCTGCGAAGAAATGTCTTCATAGGCAAACTCACTCCCCATAAATGGCCCAGATTTGTTGCTCGAGGAAATCCGTTTCACACGCTTTAAAGCCGGTAGATAAATCCACTGGTCATCCGGCTTAATGGCATGGGTAAAACTGAGGAAGGCAGTACCTTTAACGTCACGCGGGCGATCAAACACAATCAATGTTTTGTCGCCATCACCTGTCACTTCCAGACTTTTGTTATGCATCTCGCGTGTACTTTTATCACCATGGCGATTACGCAAGATCATTTCCATCGAGGTTTTTTGATCTCCCCAGCCGGTATCACGCGTATCCGCTTCAACCGCGATAGCCATTCCTTTTTCTTCTGCACTTTCGGCCATCACATTCAATGACAAAACTAATATGATGAAAGCCGCTGAAATCTTTTTCATGGTTTTTTTCCTTCCAGTTTCATTAACAGAGGCGGCAGCAACAGGAAATCTGCCATCAGGGCAAAGACAATCACGATTGCCGTTAGCATGCCCATGCCCGAGTTTAACTTGAAGCTGGAAAATGCCAATACTATAAATCCAGCCACCAATACAATTGAGGTTGTGATCAATGCCCGACCCACATGGTTAAAAGCATAACGTACCGCATCTTCGCTGCTCATTCCATTTTCTCTTCGTGCACGCAGATACTTACTGAGAAAATGCACGGTGTCATCCACCACAATACCCAGTGTCATGCCGGTTACAATGGATAGTGCCAAACCGACTTCACCGACTAAAACACCCCAGAGTCCAAAACCCATAGCGGCCGGCACTAGATTTGGCAACATGCTCACCAAACCTATCTTCAGCGAGCGCAGGGCAAATACCAGGATCATTGAAATCATAATCAGTGCCACGGTTGTCCCCCCCAGCATGCTGAGAATATTACGCTGACCGATATGCGCAAACATTAACGAAGGACCGCTGCCCAGCGAGTGTTTAATGATTTTCGTATTTGCAGACAACCATTCCTGTGCACGCTCATCAACGGCCAGCATTTCTTTACTGGAAAGAGATAACAGCGATGAGGTCATTCGGGTTTTTGATTTATCCACGCTGATCTGATTATTAAGATCAAGCCCATAGGGCAGGGACATTTCATATAATAATAAATACTGCGCGGCTAGCTCCCGGCTATCCGGTAAACGATAGTAAGCGGGATCATCACCGTGCATGTTCATATTCAAACGCTTCATGGTATCGGTGAACGTACTGACATGCATTGTTTCCGGTTGCTGCCGCCACCACTCAGAGAAGGCTGACACTTCACGTAAAAATTCCGGATTGTTAATGCCACCGCTCTCACCCGCAGGCAGGGAGTAGTCCGCGGTGTAAGTTCCAGTTAGATTATCGGTGGTGTAATCCGTATCAGCACGGAAGGCCACGGTTTCATCAAAATACTTAACAAAAACATCGTTCAGTTCATTTTGCGGAATTAACATGACCAGCGCAATTACCAGGGCTGTCATCCCCATCAGCAAGCGACTACGCTGACGTACAACAAAATTACCAAGATGTATCATCAGGCTATCTTTGCCGCCTTCTACCGTGCGTACTTTTATGGGTAACAGGGACATCAAAGCAGGCAGAAAGCTGATAGATAAAATAAAGGAGGCCACCACCCCGAAAGCAACAAAGTTACCAAGATGCCGGAAGGGCGGCACTTCAGAGAAGTTCATACTCAAAAAACCGATGGCCGTGGTCACACTGGCTAGAAAGACCGGTTGTAAATTAATTCGCAGGCTCTCATTGATGGCCGACCGTTTATCTTTGCCGTGGTGCATTTCAAACAATAGCGTAATCAGAATATGTACTGAATTGGCAATGGCCACGGTAAGGATAATCGTGGGTGCCGATGCCGAGGGCGGTGTGATGGGAAAACCAATATGACCACCTATCCCCATCGCAGTCACGATAGACAACATGATCACCAGCAATGTTGACATGGTTGCCGGGAATGACCATAGCAACAAACCAAAACCCGTTAATAGCAATGCCGCAAGCGCCGGCATCGGCAGATCACCCATGCTGATCAATACGCCAATACCGGCCAGTGCAGTGGCTATCGCTACAAATGTTGGTAAACCACGCTGAAAATCTCTTAGCAATACGGCAAGGAAGATCATCATCAGCAGGAAACTCAGAGGCACCAGACTTTGCATATCGCCCATAGACGATTCGGAAAAGGCATTATTCATTAACACCATGCCGGTCAACCTAACCTCAATGTCCGGGTAGACTGCGCGAATTTCCTCCGCCATTTGCCGTGCCGCCGCCACCACTTCCGGCACTTCGGTCATTTCGTTTTTACCCGGAAGCTGAATAGTGGCATTCACCGCCGTTACCCGGCTATCCGGTGAAATCAGCCGCTTGATCAACATCGGTTCAGCCAATGCCACCTTGCGAATTTTTTCAAGCTCATCATTACTGAGCTGCTGCGCATTTTCATATAGATCACGCACCACCAGATCATCTTCTTCGGCTTCGGTATGCTGGAAATTGCTGATCGAATCGACACGAATAGAATAGGGTAGTTGCCAGGCTTTTGTCGTCAGCGCCTCAACCGCCTCCAATGCATCACGGCGGAACACATCGCCACTTTTTGGCGTGAGCACAAACATGACATTATCGTTTTTGGTATAGGTATTTTCCAGCGCATCAAAGGCCATCAACTGGGGATTATCGGCGCTGAAAAAGACTCGATAATTAGTGGACATGGCCAGATTTTTCATGCCGGAGGCCGACAGGAAAACCAACACCAGGCAGGTGATAATAACTAGCCAACGGTATTTAAGTATCCATTCACCGAAATTCTCTTCCAGTCGTTTCATATCACGCCCGCCCTGTTATTCTCTGAATATTGACGACTAAATATTATGCTTAATATTCAGCCATTGCTTAAATTTTTGCTTTATAAGACGCATCAGATCAGTCGCGTCTGCGTAAACCCGACAGCAGCAAAGCCACCACATCCTGTGCCCGTGACACCAGCTCACCATACTCGTACAGGCTCATGAATATTGGCACATGAAACATTTTAAACGCGTCATAGACCGTTTCTGCTGTTTTCACCACATCATCAATAGCAAATTCACCTGACTCATTTCCCTGGGCCAGCACTTCTGCCAGAAGTGAACAAGATTCTCGTATCTTATCATGCACAATATTGCTGTGTTCCATAATGACATGATTAACAAGTTCGTTGATCTTGGGCTGATCGTGCGTCGTTTCCCAGGTATAACGCAACATTTCCAGAGCACTGCTTTCCAGTTTATCGGCCGCATTGAGTCCTGGGCGGCGCACCACCTCACGTAATAAATCGACCTGAGTCCCGATGCAGCGCTGGGCACAGGCCGCCGCGATGTCCTGTTTATTTTTGAAATAACGATATAGATTGGCGGCAGACATGCCTGTATCACAGGCAATTTCAGCCATCGTAGTTTTACTCAGACCGTAGACACGAAAACGGGCCTCTGCCGCATCAATAATACCGAGACGGATGTCTTCTGTTGTAGTTTCTAGTGATTTTTCTTGCATGGGCACTTTTATAGAACATTGGCACTGAATAATCAATAAAATATTCAGTATTAATTATTGGCCAGACTGATATCTGCTGAATGGATGATATTTCTTAGCGCTTCGTATTCTGGCAGATCTGTGCAACTGAAGCCTTATCTACACTCCTAGCACCCGTTCAATGGTGGCAACCAGCTCCTCGGTTTTTACCGGTTTGGCCAGAAACTCATTGCCACCGATTTCTCCCCCCATCGTACTGGTCTCCGCCTTGGTGACGATGGCAGTCAAAAAAATAACGTTAATGCCCGCAAGTACAGGATCCTCACGCAACTGCTGGGAGATCTCATCACCGGACATATCCGGCATCATCACATCCAGAAAAATCAGGTTAGGCATAAATTCATGTGCCGCCTTCAATGCCATCGCACCCTGATTCACGGTGCGGACCTCGTATTTGCCCGTGCGTTCAAGATTCATTTTTACCATCCGCGTCAACACTGGCTCATCATCTACGACTAGTATGCGTTTTTTCATTGTTTCAATTCCCTGTTGATTTTGAATAGCATTATAAATACCGCGCCCCCATTAATCCCATTCCGAATATCCAGAATACCATGATGCAAGCTGATAATATTTTGCGATACAGACAGGCCCAGCCCAGTGCCTTCGCCCACCGGTTTGCTGGTATAAAACGGATCAAATATTTTTTCCTGATCCGCCTCGGCAATTCCCGGGCCGGTATCGGCCACCTTGACCCGAATAACATCTTCATTTAAATGGAACTGGCGATTTTTATCATGACAAAGTTCATGCTCGAGTAACACGGTATGCATACCGCTACTCACCGTCAGACGGCCTTTTTCATTCATGGCATGCGCCGCATTCATAAACAAATTGACAAAAACCTGTTGCAACTTGCCTGAATCAATTTCCAGTAACGGTAAGTCATCCACCAATTTGTTCACCACTTCGATCTGACGCTTACGCAATTCATAAGCGACCAGCTGTAGGGCGCGTTCTACAACCTCATTAACGCTACTGGCCTGCAGCTCAAGTTTTTCATCACGGGAAAAATCCAGCAGGCCACGAACAATAACATTGGCGCGATCCACCGCTTCATCAATATCTTTCACTACCGCATGAGCATCTTTATTGTCCGCCACTTCGGCACCCAGAAAATCTGAGGCCATCTGAATAATCGCTAAAGGGTTTTTAACTTCATGCGCGACACCGGCAGCCAGTCGACCGATAGACTCCATTTTTTCTGCGTGAATTAATTGCCGTTGTGCATTTTCCAGTGCCTGAGTACGCAGGGCAACCTGATGTTTAAGCATCCGGTTCCAGATGAGCACCGAACCCAAAATCAATAGTAATGCGGCCATCACCGATAAAATGCTATACCAGAATACTGGCTTGTGCCAGAAGCCGGTTTCTTCCAGCGTCAACCACTTTGCACTGATAGCCTGCTTTTCTTTTTCGGTCAAACTCGCCAGAACTTTTTCCAGTATCCCTTGTAACATGCCCCAGTCATTACGGACTGCAAACCCCAGTTCCAGTTTATGTTCAAGATAACTGACGATACGCAAATTGCTGTAACCGTCTTCCCGCAAAATCCGCGTAACGGATGCCATGTCACTGACCATAGCATCCACCGCTCCCAATGCAGTTAGTTCCATGCCATCACGTGTATTTTCTACCCGGATCAAACGCACATCAGTTTTATGATGACTGATCAAATCATCCCAGACATACCCCGTCACCACGGCCACTTTTTTTCCCATTAACTGATCGATGCTGTTGTAGTCTTTTGCTGAAATCAACACACCGGGAACTACAATATGTGCCGGGGCAAATAACAAAAACTTTTCCCGCTGCGGTGACCATGCCAGCGCCGGCAGTAAATCTACCTCATGGTTGCGTGCCATGCTCATCACTTCCGGCCAGTTTTTTGTGCGTACACGTTTGAACTTAATCCCCAGCTTTTTTTCAACCAGGGCAAGATAGTCTGCCGCCATCCCCTTGTAATCACCTACCGTGCCCACCCATTCAAAGGGTGCAAAATCAGCATCAACAGCATAACGAATTTCGGGATGCGCCTGTAACCAGGCCTGCTCCTCTTCACTGAAGAATAATTCGGCCTGCGCTGAATTGCTGAACATAAAAGAAAATAACAAAGTGAAAAATAAGGCACTTAAAACCCGACTGTGTAGATGAAAAGGCACAAAGATTCTATTTATACTCTGCTGTATTTGCACTAGTCTCAATTGCATCTGATTAATTTTTTTTCTTATGCGCGCGCGGATGCGCTTTATCATAAACATCGGCTAAATGCTGAAAATCAAGATGCGTGTAAATTTGCGTGCTGGCAATGTCTTCGTGGCCGAGCAGTTCCTGTACGGCACGAAGATTGTGACTGGATTCCAGCAGGTGGCTGGCAAAGGAGTGACGCAGCATGTGTGGATGCAGATCGACATCCAGACCCTGTTGGCGTGCCCGATTTTTTATCCGTAACTGAATATTACGAACCCCCATACGTGTGCCGCCACGGCTTAAAAATAAAGCGGGTTCACTTAATGTTGCCAATGCCTTACGATGATGTAACCAGATCTTCAATGCCGCCTTTGCTTTCCTCCCTACGGGCAATCGTCGATCCTTTCCACCCTTCCCGCCGATGATATCGACCACACTGTCATGCAAATCCAGATCGCATCGATTTAAGGCTGCCAACTCCGACAGGCGCAATCCGGATGAATAAAATAATTCGATAATTGCATGGTCACGCACACTGAGTAGATCTTCAGGCTTTGCCTGCAGCAGTTGCATAACCTGATCAACATCCAATGTTTTCGGCAATCTGCGTGCGGCTTTCGGCGCACGCACATCAATGGCCGGATTACATTTAATCTTGCCTGTTTTTAATACGCTATTAAAAAAGCTGCGGCAAGTGGATAATTCGCGCTGCAGGGTTTTGCTACTGATACCCTGACGATGACGAGCGGCAATATAACGACGAATGTGCGCTTGTTCCAATTGTGCCCAGTTAGTAATTTTATCCTGTTCACAAAAAGCCACCAGCTTTTTAAGATCCCGTTGATAGGCTTCGATCGTGCGAGGGGAGTATTTGCGCTCCGTCTGTAGCTTACGAATAAAATCTTTAATCAGGATTTGGGCGTGACGGTGCATACGGGAAATTTATTTATTCAAGATGCTGGCTTAGTACGCGGGATAACACCTTACCAAGGTGAGAGAGAAACAAGGTGCCAATATCCGCGCGAAAATGGCCCGCATCCTGACTGCCAATTGCCAGCAGGCCATAACACTTTTTACTCTGCTCGTTAACCAGTAAGGGAATCAGCGCAACCGATTGTATGCCTTCTGTTGCCTCGTTAAATAAAGCTTCAACCTGCACTGGCGGCAGAATACCGCAAACCGGACGACGGCCACCGACGACTTTTTCAAAACTGCTCAATACCGGCTTACTCCAGTCCGCCATTTCCTGGCGGGAGTGCAAATCCGGATGATCCGTATTAAACAGGCGAAGTGATACCGCATCTGCCTCAAAATCCTGCTGCAGGCGTTGCTGAATAATATCGATAACCTGAGCCAGCTCACGTGTGTCGAGTAGCGCCAGAATCAGATCATTAAAATTTTTGCTGAGCTTTTCATTTTTTCCTGCATGACTAATCAACTGCTGTAACTGCTGCCGGTACTGATCTTTCTGCTCCCGCAACACCGACATTTGACGCTCTACCAGTGAGACCGTGCCTCCATGCGCATGCGGCAAAATCATGTCTGCCAGTAAATCCAGATGCGCTTCAAAAAAACCGGGGTGGTCGCGTAAATAACGCACGATGCTATGTTCAAAATCCTTGTCATCCACACTATTCTCTTGCTGGGTACTCATAAATTCAGCTCACCTTCAAATACACTCACTGCCGGCCCGATCATCATCACCGGCTCCTCACCACCCGGCCAGATAATGTGTAACTCACCGCCAGCCAGGCTGACACTCACCTTATCATCTAACCAGCCCTGTTGACGACCCGCAACCACCGCTGCGCAAGCTCCACTGCCACAGGCCAGAGTTTCACCACTGCCCCGCTCAAAGACTCGCAGACGAATATGTTGCCTGTCCAGTACCTGCATAAACCCCGCATTGACCCGCTGCGGAAAGCGTGGATGTGACTCAATTTTTGCCCCCAGCGTGGATACCGGTGCCGCATCCACGTCCTCCACCCGCAACACGGCGTGTGGATTACCCATGGAAACCGCGCTGATCTCCAGTACCTGCCCCTCCACATCTAGCGAATAGCCGCTGGCTACCGCATCCGCGACAAAAGGAATCTGCTCAGGAATAAACACCGGGGCTCCCATATTCACACTCACCTGACCATCCTCCTGCAGACTCAGGCAAATAATGCCAGACGCGGTGGCAACTGAAATCTCTGCTTTGTCCGTCAGATCTTTATCATGCACGAAACGGGCAAAACAACGTGCTCCGTTACCGCATTGTTCCACCTCACCACCATCCGCATTAAAGATCCGATAGGTAAAATCAACCTGCGGCTGTTGCGCCGCCTCCACCAGCAAAATCTGATCACAGCCTACGCCAAAATGGCGATCCGCAATCAGACGCAGCTCTGCGCTATTCAGATCAATGGACTGATTAATAGCATCGATAACAACGAAGTCATTACCCAGCCCCTGCATTTTTGTAAATTGAATAGTCATGGCTTTAATATTTTGATTCAGTAGAAATTATCATAGCTTGATGAACCTTAAAATGAAACCGGGTAAGGTGTACGGCTAAAGCTGGAATAGAACTTCGTAGATACGCTTATATTTTATGGCCAATCCCAGCGTATGCCCACGGAAACACTATCAGGCAGGGTGTTGCCTGCGGCAGTCAAACCATTGTCAATACGTGCTTCAACAAAAATCATGCGTCTAAAATCATCAATGGTATAGCGTAAGCCGATGATACGAGACTTAACCTGGTACTGGCCTGCGCGTGGCTGATTTTTATCTGGCTTCAGATAGTTCCAGCCCAACATGCCCCAGACATGATTAACAATTTGATACTGACCAAATAACTCCATCCCGACACCATTGTAATAAATTTTCTCATTCGTCGTTTCATGGTTTTTCAGGCGCGAAATAAGCCCGCCGATATACCCGTCATCACTGAACCAGCGCGAACCAATTAACAGGGCTTCCGCATCTCCGCGTATGCCCGCATTAATTAGCGCGCTATTAGCCTGATCATTAATTTGAGCGCGGTTATAGGCCAGTCCGATGGTGTAATCTTTTTGTGTTTGTAATATCGCGCTAATACCAAAGCTCAGGCCATAGTGCGCGCCATCGACTCCGGGGATCGGCTCATTATTTTGTACCTGGATATTAAGGCTGAAAGGCTTGAGATAGTTCGCGGGAAGAAAATCTATCAGGGTACGAACCTGCAACACATTGTCTGCCCGTCCAGTGCCCGTTTTACCGCCATCCGTACCGGCATTAAAGCTGCCACTGGCATCGCCACCTGCCGTGGCAAAGCGATCGGTAAACGAAGCAATCTGATAATAGCTTGACCAGCTTTTACCCACCACCGTCATCACTTTTTCTGATTCATAACCAAGATAATACAGGCGTGGAAAAAGTGAATCTCCGGCTCCAAATTCGGGAGACTGGCTGCCCGGCTGAAACCGCGCCGATATCCGGCACGGTAAAAGAAAAACCATCGGCTAACAAGGGAATAGCCGATGTGGCTATCGTCAATTCCGCTGAGGGAGATGTCGGCTCCTGAAAATAGCGCAAGCCCAGCAGGAGCAACACACTTACCGCCAGCCATTTCAGGTTACGTGCAAACACAGTTCACCTACCAAACATCAATTAAGGTAAAACATGTTCCGACTGAAATAGTGACTCGATACTCTCGCGCTCACGAATGAGGTGCTGTTGATCACCGTCCACCATAATCTCGGCAACTCGAGGCCGGGAGTTATAATTTGAGCTCATAGTAAAACCATAGGCTCCCGATGAGCGCACGGCAAGCAAATCACCCGGTTCCAATACCAGTGAACGATCCTTACCAAGAAAATCACCCGTCTCGCAAATCGGCCCAACCAGATCATAATCCAGGGGCTCACCCTCACGCGGTGACACCGGAATAATTTCCTGCCAGGCACTATATAAAGTGGGACGAATCAAATCATTCATCGCCGCATCAACAATCGCAAAATCTTTGTGCTCGGTATGTTTCAGGTATTCCACTTTGGTTAGTAGCAAGCCAGCATTGCCAGCAATCGCACGACCCGGTTCAATCAAAATGGTCAGTGTGCGGCCTTCCAGTTTCGCCAGCACCTGCGCCATATAATCGGCTGGCAGGGGCGGGGTTTCATCGCGGTATTGAATCCCCAACCCACCTCCCAGATCCAGGTGGCTTAATTGAATACCCGCTGCGGCCAACCTGTCCACCAGAGCCAGCACCCGATCCAGGGCATCCAGAAACGGGCGGATTTCGGTCAGTTGAGAGCCAATATGACAATCCACTCCACGAATATCGAGATGCGGCATTTCAGCGGCACGCGCATAAACTTCACTGGCCTGCTCGATGTCGATGCCGAATTTATTCTCTTTTAAACCAGTAGAAATATAGGGATGGGTCTTCGCATCGACGTCGGGATTAACCCGAAGGGAAACTGGCGCACGCTGCCCCAGCTCAGCCGCCACCTCGTTCAGGCGAACCAGCTCGGCTTCGGATTCAACATTAAAACAGTGAATGCCCACTTCCAACGCGCGGCGCATTTCATCTTCACGTTTGCCCACACCGGAGAATACGATTTTTGCAGGATCGCCCCCGGCCGCCAGCACCCGCTCTAATTCACCGACAGAAACAATGTCAAAGCCGGAACCCAAACGTGCAAACAGGTTAAGAATAGCCAGATTGGAATTGGCTTTCACCGCATAACAAATCAGATGCTCATGCCCCGAAAAGGCCGCATCAAAGGCATGCCAGTGGCGCTCCAGTGTGGCCCGAGAATAAATATAACAGGGCGTGCCATGGGTTTCGGCAATCGCATTAAGTGCCACATCTTCCGCATGAAGCTGGCCGTTATGATAAGTAAAATAATCCATAAAATTTCTTCAGTTAAGGTGTTTCCGGGTCGGTTGTTGTCGCAGGACTCGTGGATGTGGATGTGGATGTCGCTGACGGTGATTTGTCTTTGCCCGTATCTTCGGCCTCTTTTTTCTGCTCGGGGGCTGCCGCTGATGCCGGAACCAGTATGATTTGTGGCTTTGGTATTTTATCCGCTGGTACGTACAGTGGACCTTTTTTGCCACAGGCGATCAGAGTGCTGAATACCAGCAATAAACCTAGCCGCTGCAAGCCCGTCATGCTTTTCCCTGATATCTGTCTTTGCCCTGCTATCACGCCGATAACTCCACATATAAATATGAGCCGCGATTATACGCGTTCTCGGCCTAATTCTCACGAGCATAGCGAGCAGTTTCGATTGCGGTTACAATTTCTCTTCCTGTTGATTCCGACTGAGCACGCATTGCGACTTCGAACCAATATCTTTTTGCGAGTCTTTCTCGCCACTCTGGCACCGCTGATACTCATTGCGATGGGAGCCAGCTATTATAGTGAAGCCCGCTTTGCTGAAGATGTGCAGCATGAGGTGCTCACCAATCTGCACAATATCTCCGCCAGTCTGCAACAGGATCTTCGCAACCACCGCAATCTGACCCTGGGCATCGCGCGAGCCCCGGCGGTACAAACGCTGCTTCCCAGCCTGCAACGCATTCAACATGGCCTGCCCACCCCACAACTGGCCGCTCAACGCGAGCAAATTAACCGTTATTTTGAGGGCTTTCAGACGATTCTCCCCGCTGCCTTTTATTTGCGCCTGCTTGATGCCCAGGGTAATACGCTGGTCAAAGTCAGCCACAATAAGCGCAGTTCCGCTGTCTATGACAGCCTCAACGGTATCCCCTATGTTGAGGAGGAGATTCAATCCGATAGTTTCATTGCTGAGGTGCAGGCGATGCCGGTAAACGAAGTTAGCAGTATCGCTCTACCGCAGGATCGGGGGGTAGAGCATCTGCAAAATATTTTTCCACTGCTGGATTATATTGTGCCACTTTATTATCACGATGAACATGTGGGCGCGTTGGTAGTGACCCTAATCGGCGGCCAGCTGGATCACATCATCGAGCACGCTACGCGCCTGTATGATGGCCAGCTCTCTATTATCGAAAACAACCCCGGCACGCCCAGCCACGGACAATTAATTTATGATAAACAGCAGGCGATCTATTTTAATCAAATCCGCAACCGGCTTATGTTTCCTGCCCATGGCAGCCACTGGTTAGATGCACTGGGCGAAGAGGGTGAAGGTTCGCTGAAGATCTCACCTGCTGACAGCAAGCTCTATTATATCGAAATGCAGCCCTACCCGGATCAACTACTAAGCTGGATTATCCGCTCGCGCATCAAGCCAGAAGTTATTGCCTCACCCTTTAAACAAATTCGCTTAACCATCTGGCTACTGGCTGCCAGCAGCCTGCTAATTGCATTACTGGTCACCCTGCTCACCGCAGAAAAACTGAGCCGGCCAATTCAGTCACTGGCCAGCCACCTGAAAAATTTTGCCGACGGCAATTCACAACCAACCCGGCCTGAGGAATCAACTCAAAACATTGATGAAATTCATGAGTTGACCCGTGCCTTTAATTACCTGGTAGATACTCTCGAAACCACGCAACGGGATCGAGACTGCGCCCGCCTCATGGCCGCCGGTATCGGCCATGAAATCAATAATCCGCTAAACAATATTCTGTCCTATAGCAAGCTCATTCAACGCAGCCTTAAAAGTGATCACCTCGAAGTTAATGCCACACAACAACAGTTACTCAAAGATATAAATGACATTCGTAGCGAAACCCTGCGAGCCTCCGAAATCATCAAGGGCCTGCTTAATTTTGCCCGCCAGCTGCCGCCCGACTACCAGCATTTTCCAGTTCAACCCTGGCTTGAAAAAACCCTGGGTCTGGTGCAACAAAGTGCCGCTGATAAACCGGTCACGCTCAACCTCGATAATCACTATCATGGCAACATGTACGCTGATGAACTGCAATTGCAACAGGCTTTAATTAATCTGCTGCTTAATGCCATTGCGGCCAGTCCACCGATGGCAACGGTCACCCTGTTTGTCCGCCGTGAAAATACGCAGTTGATCATCGAGGTGGAGGATCAGGGCTCCGGTATCGATGCCGCCATTCACAACAAAATTTTCAATCCTTTTTTCAGCAGCAAAGCAGAAGGGCAGGGCAGCGGACTGGGGCTATCCATCAGCCTTGGCATCATCGAACGCCATCAGGGTATACTGAGCCTTACAAACAACCCTGCAGGCGGTGCCAAAGCTCGCATCAGCCTGCCATTACAGCCCCCTGATTCAGTATGAGCACGCAAACTGAAATATTATTTGTCGATGATGATCCGCGTAGCGGGGAATTGATGCGTCGCTTCAGTGAAGGTGCCAATTTTAGCTGCAAAGTATTTTCTGACCCGGTACCGACACTGGAATATTTTAAGGTACATGGTGCGGCCTTAATCGTCAGTGATCTGCGTATGCCGAGCATGAGCGGACTTGAATTATTACAGGCTATACGACGCATTAATCAGGACATTCCTTTTATCATTATCACCGGCTATGCCAATGTCGAAGATGCAATTGAAGCCATGCATCTGGGAGCCAGCGACTTTATAAAAAAACCCTTCGACATGGATGAGCTGCAAATTCTAATCGATAAAACGCTCGGCTATCGCGCCCTGCTCAAAGAAAACCAACAACTAAAACGACAGCTCGATGCACAGCAACCACAGTTCGGGATGATTGGACAGGCACCCGAACTGCAGGCCATCCGTGATATCGTCAGCAAAATTTCTGACATTCGCTGCAATATTATTATTGAGGGTGAATCTGGCACCGGCAAAGAACTGGTCGCCCGTGCCATTCATTTCCAGAGCCAGTTCGTTGATCAACCTTTTGTGATTATCGACTGCGGCGCACTCACTGACACCCTGCTGGAAAGTGAACTCTTCGGCCATGAAAAAGGGGCCTTTACCGGCGCACATCAAAACAAAACCGGTCTTCTCGAAGCTGCGAATGGGGGCACGGTGTTTCTGGACGAAATCAGCAACATCAGTGACAACATGCAAATGAAACTCATGCGCGTGATTCAGGAGCAACAAATTACTCGGGTCGGGGGCACCCGCCTGATCGACATTGATGTGCGCTTTATCGTTGCCAGCAATCGTCAACTTGAGCAACTCGTTCACGATAAAAACTTCCGCCATGATCTCTACCATCGCCTTAATGTGGTAAAAATTATCGTGCCTCCACTGCGTGAGCGAGGTGAAGATATTCCTGAATTAGTGACTTACTTTATTCATAAACTTGCCCACCAGTATCAACGTAAAGTCAGTGGCTTTGATGCGGCCTCGATGAAGTTACTGCTGGATTATCACTGGCCCGGAAATATTCGTGAACTGGGCAATGTGATTGAACGTCATCTGGTACTCGCCGATACGCCCCTCATGCACATCGAACATTTGTCTACACTTAATCAGACAGAGGGAATTGATCATGATCTCCCCCGTCTGGATCAACTGGAACAACGCTACATCCTCAAGGTGCTGAAGGAATGCCATGATAACCGCGAACAAACCGCCCGCGTTCTGGGTATCAATAAATCAACCCTGTGGCGCAAACTTCAGAGCTACGATAAAACAGACTCACTTAACGAATAAGGCATTGTGCAATGCCATTCATTGCATAATGCAATATCAAATACTAGCCCGGCTAAGAATGCCCCGCTAAGTCATTGATAGTTCATCAATCCTGGTCTGGCCTCATCCTTGCTATGTATTTCCTTTAGATAAATAAAATAACCACATTTTTTGGAGGAACATTTACTATGCAACGTCGATCATTTCTACAGGGCACACTCGCAGGTTCAGCCGTGGCCATCGCTGTGGGTGCCGGTCTGCTACAGCCCCGTCAGGTGCTGGCCGCCTGGCCAAAAGCCGCCTTTGAAGCCAAGT
>UOFY01000004.1_pt1 | contig 60377 bp, 54 predicted proteins | sample 1990141 | NCBI WGS metagenome assembly UOFY01 (sample SAMEA4728526, study PRJEB27164) | hydrothermal vent metagenome | biome: marine basaltic hydrothermal vent biome; feature: marine hydrothermal vent; material: mineral | place: Pacific Ocean | collected 2011-06-14/2011-07-23 | depth 1741 m | reverse complement strand
GCACCACAATAAAAACGAGTCAAAAAAACAGTACATCTTCTGCACGATGAAACGGCCGCGCATACAGAGAATAATACGATAACGAACTGATGACGTTCTTCAATCTCTGGGCTAAGTAGTTACAACTCAGCGTTCTCTAAAATTTTTTCACTAATACGAAAATCCAAAGACATTCCGGTTATTTTGGGTTATCTATTCGCTCATTCACCCGCTAGTTATAATATTCGTACCTATTCAGGGTAATTCCTATTAAACTCTTTACAAATATTCTGTGCAGGCATAGAGCATGTATTTTATGCTCATCCTTCAAAAAAACCATCTGGACATTTACTAAACACTAAATTACGAAACTCATGCCCTGGCTACAATTAAAATTTGAAACCCATCCCGAGCAGGCGGAACGCCTGTCTGAACTAATGGAAACCAACGGTGCAAGTGCAGTGACCATGCAGGATGCCGCTGATCAACCTTTGTTTGAACCGCCTCCCGGTGCGACCCCCTTGTGGAATCAGATTCTGATCAGTGGCTTGTTTGAAGCCAATGCTGATATTGACGGTATTCTCTCGGCCATCCAGCTAGCTCTGGGAGAAATGCCGCTACCGCTCTGGAGTTTGAATCCGCTAGAGGACAAGGACTGGGTACGTGCCTGGATGGATGACTATCAACCGATGTGCTTCGGCGAAAAACTCTGGATCGTGCCCAGCACTTTTAGCCCGCCCGATCCTGACGCGGTAAATATCCTGCTCGATCCCGGACTGGCCTTTGGTACCGGTACTCATCCCACTACCGCCATGTGTTTACGCTGGCTGGATGCGCATCCCCCTGTGGATCAAAATATCATCGACTTCGGCTGCGGTTCCGGTATTCTCGCCATCGCCGCCTGTCGACTAGGAGCCTGCTCGGCACTGGCGGTGGATAACGATCCTCAGGCGCTACTGGCCACCCGCGATAATGCCCAACTTAATAAGGTATCCGCTCAGATTCAGGTATTTCTCCCTGATGATAGCCCGGCAAGCCGCGTGCCCCTGCTACTGGCAAATATTCTTGCCGGGCCATTGCATGTGCTGGCACCCCAATTTGCTGAACAGGTGCTGCCCGCTGGCCATATCGTTCTCTCCGGCATCATCGAATCACAGGCCGAAGATCTTATGCTGCGCTACCAGCCCTGGTTTGAAATGAGCGTGTATCGACAGGAGGAGGAATGGATCTGTCTGCAAGGGCTCAAGCGCTGAGCGTAACGGCACATTCTTGCTGAGCATCTGACTTATTGCTGTTCGTTATTTATGGGGGTGTACGACTGAAGTCGTGCCTACACGTCTGATTTAAGCGAATAGATTTTTATTGTCAGCCTCAATTGCTTATACTACTGTCATGTCAACAATCTGTGCCCAAACGAGTATTTGCTAAAATCAAACTATGCTGACCTGCTGTCCCAAATGCAAAACCTGCTTCCGTATTACTGAACAACAATTGGTGATAGCCAAAGGTCTGGTTCGTTGCGGCCATTGCCATAAAGTATTTAATGGCAGTGAAAACCTCACGAACAAAATCCCCGATAGTGATCCGGATGAGTTTTCGCTTGAAGATCCTGCGGACAAAAAGGAACCGGAACCCTCTCCTCTTTCCGCATCAATGCCACTGAACGCCGATATCGATCTGGCCGATGAACTGGACGACGTTAACACTAACAAAAACCAGAGGTTCTCTCCCGACTTATCCAGTAATTATTTTGATCTGCCTTCTTTCTCGGCTAAAGATGATTTTATCAACACCCATTCCGGCCTTAAAGAAGAGTTATCCCCCGCTGAACCGGGAGCTGAAAACCCTAAAGATGAAGTCGAAAAAATTGAAACAAGCACGGCTGATTCAATTTTAAATGAGCTGGCAGACGACTGGTTTAAAGCGGACACACAAAGCAAGGATAAGGAGCTGAGCATCCCAGCCGATGCGCAGGAATCGGATCAAGCCAGCAAAGATAAATACGAATACTCCGATATCAATGATGGACTGAAAGAAGAAAAAGGCATTAACGATATCTTTTCTGATATGCACCAGCAGCTTGAACTGGGTATTGCTGACAGCATTAGGGACGAATCAAGTACAGATGCAGTTACCCGTCAACAACACAAAAATAATACCAGTGCCGATGATGATGCGGAAATAAATCAGGCCATCGACAGTATTTTCTCTGACTCGGAACTCGCACTCTACGGTGAAAAAGAAGATGAAGGCGACTACCGGGTCGAAAAGGAAATGCTGGCTGCCTTTGGCAAAGACACGCATATTGATAGCAGCAGTGATGACATCCATTTTGAAGATGAAGCCATTTCACTGGCGGATCTACCCCATCCATTAGACGGGGATCTGCCTCCTCCCGCTGCCAAAGCACCGGAGCCGGATATTCCCCGCCGTATACGCGATTCGGTCAATATCTCTGAGCCGAAAAAAGCCAGTACAGGTAAAATTGTTGCCAGCATCCTGATAATGTTTTTACTCAGCACAGTGCTACTTGGCCAGTTCGCACTATTCCGCAACATGGAAATCGTCAACCGCTTTCCGCAAACCCGTCCCTTACTGGAAAAGCTCTGCCGGCTTGCCCCCTGCCGCATCCACAGCCGTCGCGACATTGATAAAATCCGCATTCTAGATCGTGATATTACCGCCCACCCGAAACAGAAAAAAGCCCTGCTAATCACCACGACCATTGTCAACAAGGCTCACTTTAACCAGCCTTACCCTGACATTCAAGTTACCCTGTCAGATCTGACTGGCTCGGTCGTGGCCCAGCGCCATTTCACCCCGGCGGAATACCTCGGCAGCCTGAACAGCCCGTTTTTGTTAATGAAATCAGGGACACCCGTGCATATCAACATTTCAGTACTGGATCCTGGCCGGGATGCAGTCAATTTTGAATTTCAGTTTTTGTGAAAAAATTCCGAAAATTACCACCCAATTAAGCACAAAAAACCACCAGAGTCGCTTTATCCAACCCGCTAATGCAGGTATCATTATTGCCCCGTAAACGAGGCTAAAAATAAAATTCAGGTCACCCTCTCGAAGCTCAGATATTGACGAAGGATTGTCCTGCCGCTGAATTCAACAAAAGCCCGAGCGAGCACATAATTTCAAACCCGTATTAATGTGCGGCGACCGCAGCCAGCCCGTTATATGGCGGTAAACAGGAACACAAATAACCTGAATTTCATGAAAATTGGACCGTACCAACTTACTAATCAACTGATCCTTGCACCGATGGCCGGGGTCACAGATCTGCCATTCCGCCAGCTCTGCAAAACGCTGGGGGCGGGTATGGCCGTGTCAGAAATGGTCTCCTCCAATTCTCTGCTCTATGGCAGCAAAAAAACCCAACGCCGCGCCAACCATGCCGGTGAGATCGAGCCTAAGTCCGTGCAGATTATGGGTACGGATCCCGCGATGCTGGCAGAAGCTGCACGTTATAACGCTGACCGGGGCGCACAGATCATCGACATCAATATGGGCTGTCCAGCCAAGAAAGTCTGCAACGTGCTGGCCGGTTCTGCACTAATGCGTGATGAAAAACTGGTTGGGGAAATCCTGCAGGCGATAGTCGAATCGGTGAATATTCCCGTTACCTTAAAGATCCGCACCGGCTGGGATCGAGACAACCGTAATGCTCCGCGTATTGCCCGCATCGCCGAAGACTGTGGCATTCAGGCACTGGCCATTCACGGCCGCACCCGTGCCGATCAATATCATGGTGATGCCGAGTACGACACCATTGCCGAAGTTAAACAGCACATTCAAATTCCAGTCATCGCTAATGGCGACATCCGCACTCCGGAAAAAGCCCGCTATGTGCTCGAATACACGGCTGCCGATGCAATCATGATTGGCCGCGCCGCACAAGGTCGTCCCTGGATTTTCAGAGAAATTCAACACTATCTTGAAACTGGCGAGAATCTGGCTGAACCTGGTTTACCTGAAATAAGTAACATACTTCTAAACCATCTCGATAATCTTTATAATTTTTACGGGGAATATACCGGCGTGCGTATGGCACGCAAACATATCAGTTGGTATAGCAAAGGCCAGCAACACGGTGCGGCCTTCCGGCAGTTAATCAACCGGGTAGAACGCGCTGAGGATCAAAGAAAAATGGTGGAGGAATTCTTCACTAACCTAATCAACAAGGAGGAAATGGCGGCATGACTGAAGCTCTCATCGAAAACACGGCAGTAAATCTGGATACCAATCAGGAACAGATTCAAAAGCCCTTACGTAACTGCGTTGAAGACGCGGTAGAAATGTATCTCAAGCAACTTGACGGCCACGCAACGACTGATTTTTATCAGGTCGTATTGCAGGAAATTGAAGAGCCCCTGCTGCGCTGTGTACTCAAATATACCCGGGGCAATCAAAGTAAGGCCTCCGAAATGCTCGGCATTAACCGTGGCACATTACGCAAGAAATTAAAACTTTACGATTTGCATAATTAGCAACCTGTCCAGCCTGTAGGGCCGGCTTCAGCCGGCCATGGCGGACTAAAGTCCGCCCTACTCCGTGCTCTCTGTGGTTCAATTTTTTAAACTTCCCTCCAAGGTTCAAGTATGACGAAAATTACCCGCGCGCTTATTAGCGTTTCCGACAAATCCGGCATTTCCGACTTCGCCCGCGTCTTGCACGAAAAATATAAAGTGGAAATTCTTTCCACTGGTGGCACCGCAAAATTATTGGCTAAAGAAGGCATTCCCGTAGTCGAAGTTTCTGACTACACCGGCTTCCCGGAAATGATGGATGGCCGAGTTAAAACCCTGCACCCGAAAGTTCACGGTGGACTGCTTGGGCGCAGAGGCATCGATGATGATGTGATGGCCAAACATAGCATTCCGCCCATTGATATGGTGGTCGTTAACCTATATCCCTTCGCTGCGACCATTGCCAAAGATGATTGTGATCTTCCCACCGCGATTGAGAACATCGACATTGGCGGGCCAACCATGTTACGCGCTGCCGCGAAAAATCATGCCGCCGTTAGCGTCATTGTCGATGCCGAAGACTACACACGCATTCTTGATGAAATGCAGGCCAACGATGGCAGCATCAGTGATGACATCCGTTTTGATCTTGCAGTTAAAACTTTTGAACACACGGCACACTACGATGGTGCCATTGCGAATTATCTTGGCAAGTTAACCGAAGGTAAAACAGATTTTCCGCGTACCTTTAATAGTCAGTTTCACAAAATGCAGGAAATGCGCTACGGTGAAAACCCGCATCAGAAAGCCGCCTTCTATGTTGAAGCTAATCCCGTTGAAGCCTGCATTGCCACAGCCGTACAACAACAGGGCAAGGAATTATCCTACAACAATATCGGCGACACCGATGCGGCACTGGAATGCGTTAAACAGTTTGAAGAGCCTGCCTGTGTCATCGTGAAACATGCCAACCCCTGCGGTGTTGCTATCGATAGTAATATATTCAAAGCCTATGATCGCGCTTATCTGACGGATCCTGAATCCGCCTTTGGTGGCATCATTGCCGTCAACCGGGAGCTGGATGCGGCGACCGCCAAAGCCATCATAAATCGTCAGTTCGTTGAAGTAATCATTGCCCCCAGTATCAGCGCGGATGCGCTCGAGATCGTTAAAACGAAAAAGAATGTGCGTCTACTGACTTGTGGTGAATGGTCGGAAAAACCTGTAAGCCGTCTGGATTTTAAACGGGTCAACGGAGGCTTGCTGGTACAGGATGCAGATCTGGTTTTATATAACGATCTCAAAGTGGTTACCAAACTCGCACCCACCGAAAAACAAATGCAAGATTTACTCTTCACCTGGAAAGTATCGAAATTCGTCAAGTCCAATGCCATTGTCTATGGCCGCGACTTAATGACCATCGGTGTCGGTGCCGGACAGATGAGCCGGGTCAACTCCGCACGCATCGCCGGTATTAAAGCAGAACATGCCAAACTTGAAATAGAAGGTTCGGTCATGGCCTCAGATGCTTTCTTCCCCTTCCGCGATGGACTGGATATGGCCGCTAAAAATGGCATCGCCGCCGTCATCCAGCCTGGTGGCTCTATGCGTGACGACGAAGTCATCGCCGCCGCCGATGAACATGGCATTGCTATGGTAATGACAGGCATGCGTCATTTCCGACATTGATATATTGGTTAGACTGAAGTCGTATCTACAGTGGCGGGGAATTTAACCTAAGAGAGAGGAATAATACTATGAGTCAATTAAGCAAGGAATCCTGCGAAGCCTGCCGTGCCGATGCACCCCAGGTATCTGACGATGAGTTAAAAGAGCTGCTCGGAAAAATTCCCGACTGGAATATCGAGGTACGTGACAATGTCATGCAACTGGAAAAGGTTTTCACCTTTAATAACTTCGTCAAGGCCATTGCTTTTACCAATCAGGTCGGCGAAGTGGCCGAAGCCGCCGGTCATCATCCCAGCCTGCTAACCGAATGGGGCAAGGTCACTGTGACCTGGTGGTCGCACAAAATCAAAGGTCTGCACCGCAATGATTTTATAATGGCCGCGCGAACAGATAAGATTCTCAAGTATTAATCGTTGCATAAGTATTTGCATGTATTTTATCCCCTCACCCCAACCCTGTTCCAGAGGGTGAGGGGGGGGGGAAGCGGGTTCCCACGCAGAGCATGGGAACGAGGTTAAATATAACAGCAGAGGGAGGGGAGATTATGGTGCGAATACTTTTGAACCGCTGCTGGTAATTGTCTTTATGTGTGGGATCCAGTTCGCTTAGCCGGGAGGCAATCGCTTGCGCCATGCGTATCCCGTTACGTGGATCCAGCCAGTAATGGGGATTGCCCCTGGCATGTACGTCGCCCATGGCGCGTGACACCGGGCCGCTGATTTTACCCCGCAACGGGATACCTCTGGAGAGATCCAGATAACCGGGATTACCGGGCTGCGCCTGGACATTACGTGCCGATTGCAGCAATGGCGGCAGCCAGCCGATTTCCATGTCAGCGCCGATTAGCAACAACAAATCGGTACAGAAAACTTTACGGATCATGCTGCGTTTGGCGCTGGCGAAGTGTGGGTCACGCGTACCGTTTGTGAGGCTCTGCACCGTGAAACCGTTCTGGTCAGGATCGTGTGCGCCACCCTGAAGATTTGCCAACGCACTATTGTCAACACTGGAACCACCAACTGCGAACAAGCCGGACAGACCGATCTGTAAGCCGCTATTATTTGTTGTTGTGGACACTGTCGGTATGGCAGGGGAAGTGACGGCCATGATGCCTGTGTTTGATTGTGATTCCAGTTCCTCCAGGCGCTGCTCCAGCGCATTGAGTTGCTGTTCATCGGTTTGTTGTAAACGCTGCGTTTGCTGTTTGATGTCGGTTAACTGGCGGCGCAAGGCCGCGTTTCATCCTCGGCAAATGCGGTGCCCTGATTGAATAGCAGTACGCCAATAACGGCGACTATCCGTTTAACACGAAAATATGAATAATCCATTGTGAACCCCTGTTCTGATTCATCGCTATACCTTGCAGCAGACATCACATGGAAGAACACTACTTTGTATGTACAGTAGGGGTTTTCTGTACGACAGCTGAATTAAAGATAAGTAGTGAATAAAAAAATTACACTATTTCTAATGTCATCTCTTAATCATATCCAAATAACAATTTCCTGAACGGTCGCTTCGTGGTGACTACTGAAGATCAAGCTTAAAAGTTGAAGATCTGCTTATGGCACATAGCAGAAGTGAGTATAGTCACGACGTACTAAAATTAAACCATTTAATGGTTACAGAACAGCAAGTAGAATTTTGAGGTTTTTCTACACATGCTCACGACACATTGTCTGCTCGATAAATTTTTAACCTTACTGACAGGCTTTATTATTTTCGTACACCACAGTCTTCTCCATTGCTGATATTTTCTGCATGGAAAACTGATCGGCGACCAGCCCATCACGACTAATAAAACGTAGCGTCATTAAGTTATTATCAATATCCACCACAACCGAACCGGCTTCGGCCAATGACACAGCCATGGCCGGATGGTCAAGACTGCCCTGATCCTGTTTTGAAGATGATCCTATCACCGTATAAACCGTTCCCGAAAATCCATCCCGTCCCGGCTTTTGATACGCGACTTCTGTGCCCATGGTTTTGTCATGCAGCATATTTTTCTGCAAACTATCCGATTCAGCATAATGACAACGTAATAAGTAACTGCGCTCATACATGTGGCTATGTCCACTTAATACTAAATCTACACCTGCTGCTTCGAGCACCGGCAACACATTTTCACGCACGGCACGCATGCGTCCACCACTGTCACGTTGATTATCTGAATTATGCGAACCCTTTGTATAAGGCGGGTGATGGAAGACCGTGATGATCCATTGTTGCTGGGTTGCGGCAAGATCCTCTTTCAACCAGGTGAGCATTTCACTATCAACACTCATGCTGCTGGCCTGTGTGTCGAGCATAATGAAATGCACATTGGCATAATCAAATGAATAATAATTCTCGCTGTCCGATGCCAGCCCTCCCGATTCAGCCTGCGTCGGGAAACTGAAAATATCAAAAAAAGCCCAGCGCCGCGCATCATGATTTCCATAGGCAAGCCACACGGGCGTATTTTTTAAAATTTTCTGATACGGTGAAAAGAAACCTTGTTGAAACTGTTTATTACTACCAGAGCGATAGGCATTATCGCCAGTAGTAAGAAGCAAATCTAAATTAGTCGAGATTAGCTCATCAGGCTTACCTGTGCGTGGATTATCTTTCAACCAATTCAGCAGTGCATCACGCACTTCAATTTGTACCGGCCCGGCATAACCGGGATCACCGAGCACCGCAAAACGTACCGGCTGCGGAATCCCTGCCTGGGGAGACGTTCTAAACCAGTAATCTTTACCGCGATAAAGAAGCTGATCGGCCTCTCCATCTGTGCGATTTTCTATCTGATAATAATACCGCGTGGCAGGCATCAAGCCTTGCAAACGCAGTTCATGCTGTTCTGATTCGGTGCTTTCTAGCAACTGCTGATCCAGTTTTTCTGGTAAACGACCAAAACGTACCAACCCCATTCCCGATTGAGTCGTTTGCCAACGCAAGGTTATGGCATTTTCGGCAGGCATCATCAAATAAGGAGCGCGTGCTCCCGTGTAAAAACTGCCGGAATAAACATCGATAAAGCGACCCACAGCATAAATTAATAACAGGCCGATGAGGCCAATAAGCATCCGTTTCAACCATGTTTTCAATTTATGCTGACTCCATAATCTATTAAAGCTTGAATTTCATTGCTAATGACAACTCATCCCCTTAAAATTTAAATAGTCAAACTTGTAATCTATTAGCATTTTCTTAGATATGAGCAGGCTAAACTCAAGTAACGTCCATATAGTTGGCATAATTACTAATAAGCAGCGAATCCACCGCGATCCCATTACCCCCTCGTCTCCCCAACGAAAAAAGGGCGCGCAGGTAAAGCATTGTTTTATATCCAATTTTCACGCTCCCCTCCCCAAAAAAAAGGAAGGAGGGATGGCCCGACTTAACCTTGTGGGATTTCATATCTTCAATAACTTCGACTAAGCCTGGTGTTTAAAAAATCACAGGCTTACTAAATACCACAAATGACTTAACGGAACCGCAATGGCACAGTTCATGAAAAATGTGATCTTATCCCACTGCACCGGTAGAATAGCGCAAACACCGACTAACAAAAAACTAAATCCATGCAAAAACTTCCACGTCTATTACATTTTTTAATCAACCTGCTGCTGATTAATCTGGCTCTGTTCTCCCTGTTCCGACTAGCATTCTGGATCTATTTTAAAACCCCGGCGGATCTCATTCCCACCGAGATGCTGGTAAACAGTTTTTACCTGGGCTTCAAGTACGATCTGCGGCTGGTATTACTGATGATTCTGCCGCTATTTTTACTCGGCGGCCTGCGTCTGTTAAGCCCCTTTGAATCCCGGCTCATGCGTCATCTCTGGTTCATTTATCTAACCCTGGCCTTTTTCATTGTTCTGCAATTCTATTATCTGAATTTTGGTTACTACGCCTATTTGCAACAACCCATGAACGCAACCATATTGCGCTTTGCCTATAATTTTGGAACCTCGATGCAAATGGTTAGCGAGAGCTATCCCATAGTCTGGATAACCCTGTCCATGCTGGTGCTACTCGGCGGCTATCTCGGACTGATGCACTGGCTACTACGACGCGCGGCTGACTATGCTAATCCATTTTTTCATGGCTGGCGCAAAACCATCGTCATCAGTCTCAGCAGCCTGCTGCTGATCCTGGGCGTATATGGCAAAGCCTCCTGGTATCCACTGCGTTGGAGCGATGCTTTTAGTAATGCTCACCACTTCGCCCCGGCGGTCACCCTGAATCCGGTGCTCTATTTTTTCAATACCCTGAAAAATAAAAATATTCGCGTTGATGAAAATAAAGTCCGCCAGCATTATGCACTCATAAGTGAATTTCTGGGCGTTGATAAGCCGGATGAAACTCACTTAAACTTCCAGCGAGTCATTTCCCAACCCGGCACTTATGCTAAGCAACGTCCCAATGTTGTGATGGTTTTTCTTGAATCCTTTGCTTCCTATAAAACCGGCGCTTTTGGCAACCCGCTCAACCCGACCCCCAATTTTGATAAGCTGGCCAAACAAAGTTTGCAATACAGCCGCTACTATTCCCCGCATACGGGAACCGCACGCTCAGTCTTTGCCGCCATTACCGGCATCCCGGATATCGAACTCAACAAAACCTCATCACGAAATCCCCTGGTCGTGGATCAACACACCATCGTCAATGCTTTTAAGGATTATAAAAAATTATATTTCCTGGGAGGCAGTGCCAACTGGGGAAATATTCGCGGCGTACTGCAACATAATATCGAAGGACTGGAAGTACATGAAGAGGGTGACTTCAGCTCACCACGCATTGATGTTTGGGGTATTTCTGATCTGGATCTCTTCAAAGAAGCCAATCAGGTACTGACGAAACAGACTCAGCCCTTTTTTGCGATTATCCAGACTTCGGGCAATCACCGACCCTATACCATTCCCGAAGATAGCCACGGCTTCAAGTTGATGCATCAGAATCGAGAGGTACTGGAAAAAGCCGGCTTTATCTCAAATGGCGAATACAACGCTTTCCGCTTCATGGATCACAGTCTAGGTTACTTCATGCAGCAGGCTAAAGAGGCCGGTTATCTGGATAATACCCTGTTCATTTTTTATGGTGATCACGGTATCACTGGCTATGGTGGCACTCACAGTCCGGAATTTGAAAACCCGTATATTCTGACCGGCCTGCACACACCGCTGATCTTTTATGCGCCTTCATTGATCACGCAGCCACAGATGGATACCAAACCCGCCAGTGAACTGGATCTACTACCCACCATTGCTAGTCTCGCCGCTCCCAGTTATACCAACACGACGCTGGGTCGAGATTTGCGTGATCCCCGTTTTGCCAAACAACGCTACGCTTTCACCATCACCCACCACAGTATTTCTGAAATCGGCCTGATTGGCGAAGATTATTACTTTCGCATGAGTGAAGATGGCAGCAACAAAATACTCGTCGATACTCGCTCCACTAACCCTGAAAAAAATGTACTAACGGTTTACCCCGAGGTTGCCGCGCAGATGGAAGCCCTCACCGTGGGCATCCACGAAACCGCGAAATATATGCTTTATCATAACCCGCGCCAGCAAACCCAGAAATAACTTCCCGGAAGTTGGATCTGAATGAAATGAAGCCCAACAATGCAACGTATTCTGTTGGGCTTCATTTTATTCAGATTCAACCTACAAACCTTTCCAGCGTTTGACCCCTCCCACGGGATCGGGCATAGTCCTCGCCCTGTTTTCTATTTGCTGGGTGGTGAAATAAGTATGAAGGTTCTGGTTATCGGCGGCGGCGGACGTGAGCATGCGCTGGCATGGAAGGCCACGCAATCAGCAGGGGTGGAAATGGTCTTTGTCGCTCCCGGTAATGCTGGTACGGCAAGGGAACCCGGTATCAAAAATGTGGACGTGGCTGCAAATGATATTCCTGCGCTGCTTGAATTTGCCCTTAATGAGAAAATCGAACTCACCATCGTCGGCCCGGAAGTCCCGCTGGTCGCCGGTGTAGTGGATACCTTTGCTAACGCTGACCTGCGCTGCTTCGGGCCAACAAAAGGCGCGGCACAACTGGAAGGCTCCAAGGCCTTCACCAAAGATTTTCTTGCCCGTCATCAGATCCCCACCGCCGCCTATGGCAACTTCACCGAAATTGAACCCGCACTCACCTATATAAAGGAACAGGGTGCTCCCATCGTGATCAAGGCTGATGGTCTGGCCGCCGGCAAGGGCGTGATTCTGGCGCAAACCGAAGACGAAGCCAATGCTGCGGTTAAAGACATGCTCGCCGGCAATGCCTTTGGGGATGCCGGTCATCGAGTGGTGATCGAAGAATTTCTCCAGGGTGAGGAAGCCAGCTTCATCGTCATGGTCGATGGCGAACATATTCTACCCATGGCCAGCTCGCAGGATCACAAGACCCGCGACGAAGGCGACCGTGGCCCCAATACCGGTGGCATGGGGGCATATTCTCCTGCACCGGTGGTCACGCCAGCAATGCATGATCGAATTATGCATGAAGTGATTGAACCTACGGTCAAAGGCATGGCCGCCGAGGGGAATCCCTTTACCGGCTTTCTCTATGCCGGAGTAATGATTAATGCAGAAGGCATTCCAAAAGTACTGGAGTACAACGTGCGCTTCGGTGATCCGGAAACCCAGCCAATTATTATGCGTCTGAAATCAGATCTGGTAGCACTGTGCGATGCGGCACTGGATGGTCGTCTGCACGAAGTTAAAGCCGAATGGGATGAACGCACTGCGCTTGGTGTCGTGCTCGCAGCGGGCGGTTATCCCGACAGTTACCGCAAGGGCGATGAAATTACAGGCTTACCCAGCGATTCAGACGAGAACAGTAAGGTCTTCCATGCCGGTACTGCTACAGAAAAAGATGGCACGGTAGTGACCAGCGGTGGCCGAGTGCTCTGCGCCGTCGGTCTGGGTGAAACAGTGGGCGAAGCACAAAAGCAGGCTTATACACTGGCCGATCGCATCCACTGGGAAGGTGTCTTCTGCCGCCGGGATATCGGCTATCGAGCCATCGCTCGCGAAAATAAATAGGGTATTCCCTGTAGATTCGATTTCAATCGAACGGTTACGAGTGAATCGGCTGGGGTGGCTTCGAATTTGTACGACTGAAGTCTTACAGTCGCACCACAACCATGCCTACCGGTGCTCACAGCTAGCAGTGAGGAACCCATTCCCGCTGGCTATACTGATGCCCGCATAAGCATAATTAATGGATATGCAAATTTAGAAGCACGCTGACGCAAATTCCGATAAAATACGCGGTTTGCGGCATGAGCGTCGCAACACGATCCGGTACAGCAAAGACTGACACCGGCAACAGAATTCTCAGGGGAATCGCGCTAGCGCATTTTTCAGAACCCAGATTTTATTTATTAAAACTTTGTTTACTAAAAATTAAGGAGACATTCATGTCTGCAAAACATCCTGTGATTGCGGTTACTGGCTCATCCGGTGCCGGTACCACCACTGTAAAAAATGCGTTTGAACATATTTTCTTCCGCGAACAAATCAACCCGCTGATTATTGAAGGCGATAGTTACCACCGCTATGACCGTGCAGAAATGAAAGTTGCAATCGATAAATTTACCAAAGAAGGCAAACAGCTGAGCCACTTCGGCCCCGAAGCAAATCACTTTGATCTGCTTGCTGACACTTTCAAAGCCTATGGCGATTCCGGTAAATGCAAACGCCGCTACTATCTTCACAGTGATGAAGAAGCTGCCCCTTATAACCAGAAGCCCGGTGAATTCACTGCCTGGGAAGAAATTGACTACGATACTGACGTGCTCTTTTATGAAGGTCTACATGGCGGTGTCGTTGATGGTGATGTTGACGTTTCCGCCCATACCGATTTACTGGTTGGCGTTGTGCCGCTGGTTAACCTTGAATGGATTCAGAAAATTCATCGCGATAATGCCCAGCGTGGTTATTCAGCAGAAGCCATTGTCGATACCATCCTCCGCCGCATGGATGACTACGTACACTTCATCACCCCGCAATTCTCCTGCACCGATATTAATTTCCAGCGTGTGCCGACCGTGGATACCTCCAACCCCTTTATCGCCCGTGATATTCCCACGCCAGATGAAAGCTTTATTGTCATTCGCTTCCGCGATCCCAAGGGCGTGGATTTCCCCTATCTGTTGAACATGATTCCAAACTCTTTCATGTCACGCCGTAACACGCTCGTAGTTCCCGGCGGCAAGATGGGCTTTGCGATGGAACTGATCCTGAGTCCTCGCATTCACGAACTCATTGAAGCCAAGCGTAAAGCTTGATCCCTGTCAGGCCATTTCAATAGCGAAATGACCTGCTACTAATGACATAATCCGCAGACAAATCACGTTATTTGTTTGCGGATTTTTACTTTAAACTAATGACACAGACAAACTTATTCAAGCTTGGCCACAGCAACAAATCGACCTGGCAGGAAGCCATTGACGACTGCCTGCAACAAACAGGAGCCGTGGCGGATAGCAATCTCGCCTTTGTTTACGTGACCGATGGCTATGCTAAAGATCTTGGCAATATTCTTCGCAGCCTGAAGCAAAAAACCACGATTAAACACTGGGTCGGCAGTGTCGGTGCAGCAATCAACTGCACCAACACCGAGTATTACGAACAACCGGCCATCGTCATGATGCTGGCCGATTTTCCCGAAAGCAGTATTAATCTGTTTAACCATGCGGAAGATACCCATCATCTTGCCAACGATAAACCGGATGATTTAATGGCCGGTGTGCGTATCGCACTGGTGCATGGCGATCCACGTAATGGTCAGATTCCACAGGTACTGGAATCCTTAACGGAAAGTCTGGGCAATGGCTATCTAATAGGTGGCATCACCTCATCAGAAAGCCAGCTGTTTTTCCAGCTTGCTGACGACATTACCGAGGGTCAGGTCTCCGGTGTCATCTTTAACGATAACATTCCTATTGCAACCGGTTTGACGCAGGGCTGCACACCTATCGGCGAAATCCACATGCTTACGGACTGCGACAGCCACATGGCTATCAGCATTGATAATCGACCGGCACTGGATGTATTTAAAGAAGAAATCGGAGAGGTGCTGGCCAAAGATATCAATCGTGCAGCCGGTTACATTTTTGCCGCCTTCCCGGTTCGTGGCAGCGACATGGCCGATTATATGGTACGCAATATTATCGGCATCGATCCAAAAAATAATATGCTGGCAATCGGTGAGCAAATGAAAGCCGAAACGCCGATCATGTTCTGTCGCCGCGATGGTCGTGCCGCTGTGCGTGACATGCAACGCATGCTCGATGAATTGAAAAAACGCATCGGCACAGCAACGCCGCGTGGCGGCATTTATATTTCCTGCATGGGACGTGGCCGTCACCTGTTTGGCGACAATGCGCGGGAAATGAAAATGATCAGTGAGGTCTTCGGTGAGATCCCCATCGTAGGCTTTTATGCCAATGGTGAAATTGCCGGGCAGCGTCTGTATGGCTACACCGGCGTACTGACTTTATTTTTATAAGTGCCTCCTCAGCCCCGTAGGTTAGGCAGAGCAACGCAAAGCCCAACAGAATGCCGCACAATTGTTGGGCTCCATGAAAACCATTCAGCCCAACCTACAGTACTATTGCATAAGTAAATTTACATTATCTGTACAGTACAGCTGAAGCGGTACAATAGAATTTCGTCACAAGCTGCGGGGAATTAACTCCAAAGTAAATAAAAAAATAGTGGAGATTACTATGAGTTGCCTATTCTGCAAGATTGCCGCTGGTGATATTGAGACGGACATTCTTTTTGAAAATGAATATGTTGTGGCATTTCGTGATATCCACCCACAAGCCCCCCAACATATTCTTATTATTCCACGCCAGCACATTGCCACTTTGAATGATCTGAATACCGAGAATAGTCACCTACCCGGAGAAATGATGCTGGCCGCAAAGACGCTGGCTGCCGATCTGGGCTTTGCTGAGGCGGGTTATCGAACCTTAATGAATTGCAATGCAGATGGCGGGCAAACGGTTTTTCACATTCACCTGCATCTATTAGCCGGGCGGCCTATGCGCTGGCCACCCGGCTGAGGATAAAAATATCAGAGCCACCGTCATTCCAGCAAGGCTCTCCTGAGCAGCGCCGAAGGGCTTCCTTCGACAAGCTCAGGACGAACGGTTATTCTTAATAACGGGTATTTACAACGCTTATCTAGCTGTCAACAATCAAGTCCCGCGCCATCACTTGCACACCACCGCTCAGCACCGTAGCGGTGAATCCATTTTGTACCAGTAAAAAAGCGGCTGCTGAGCTGCGATGTCCGGTGCGACAATAACAGATATAGGACTGTTCCTTATCCAGCTCTTCGATTCGCAAACGCAATTCATGCAAGGGAATATTGATCGCATCAGGCAGGTGACTGTGATTGAATTCTTTTGCATGGCGAATATCCAGCCAGTGAGCCCCCTCGGCTATTTTCGCGCGTGCTTCAGAGGGGACGATACGATTCAGCATGGGTTCTTTAAGCATGTCATCAAAGTCGCGTTTATCTAGCCGCATCACCACCCCGTCTTCCAGCATCGTAACCGAGGCGTTGCGTTGACTGCCGGACAAGAGTGCTTCTTCACCAAAGCTACGACCAGGCATTAAGGTGGCTAACTCTACCGTGCGCGTCACCTGCGCCTTACCATCCACCAGCACATAGTAATATTCACCCGCATCACCTTGCTTAACAACACACTCTCCCTGCTTCACCTCATGCGCGTCCATTTTCTCCAGCAAGTATTTAATGTTAGCCGGCGGCATTGATTTGAATGCCATAATATGGCTCATTTTACGAATCCAGGCACGATCATCTGTTACTACTACAGGAGCCTCAACCACATGGGACTCATCCTTTTGTTCGCTCCCGGCTTTCTTGTCAATATGATGACTATCGGGCACCTCATCTTCCTTTTCTCGCTGTTTTACAGGTATCACCGTTTTTTCCTCATCCATGTTTTTTTCACTTATAACCGGATCGACGATATTATTTTCATCATTGTGACCGGCCTGTTCCCGAATTTTCTCTTCATTTTCCAGTTCGACTGAAATCCCGACCTGATCCCACATCATCATATAATCCAGGATGCTGTTATCAATCCGCAGTACTTTAACCGGGGTAATGCAAAGACCACTGGACTGTCGAGGCTGACTGTCATCAAGGGGATGGCGGGCAAGATCATCCGCGTGCCGGACAATGCTATCAATGCGGCCATCGGATGAACTTAGCTGCACATCGCCCGAAAGCAGATACATGGTCTGATTTTCAATATCGCCCTCACGAAATAAGCTTGCTCCCATGGAAAATTTTTCGGTATACACCAGGCTTAATAATTCGTCCAGCCGCGCATCCGAAAGCTCACCAAGAGGCTCAAAACATTTTAAGTGTTGGCGTTGAAGTTTTTCATTTTGAGTCATATTTCTCTCTCGCCCAAGGCAAAATTGATACAAATGGAGACAGGTGCTAAAGTTTATTAATAGTTGACCGTTAAATCCATATGAAATGGTCTGTATCTGAACGGGTATGTGTTTTTGCAAACTCACGCACAGTATTGCGATATTCTGTTTGTGGATATAAAACACCACTATCAGTTAGACAATTATGTATTAATCGTTGCCTTACTATTTAAAAAAATAACCTGAATTTGCCAGTCATTCGTACCAGGGACAGGCGTGGAAATATCATCGTCAATGCAGGTTCAGGATCTATAAAAATGGATCTTATGTCATGAACACACATAAAGTTTTTCATACCGTACTCGACTACCTCGCCATTGAAACCCAATCTGGCAAAAGGGAACCGGCTGATTCTCACTGTGCCAAAGCCCTATTATTAAAAGATGATCAGGGATTTATAGTTGCTATCTTCCCTCTTAGCGATCAGCTTAATCTTCCCGCCTTAAAAACATCCCTGCACAGAGACGAACTCCGCCTTCTCAGCAACGAGGATCTCGATGCCTTGAACGGCTATTTTCAGCAGCAGGCTCCTAATCCAGCTAGCAAGGGATTCAAGTTTATATTCGATGAAACTTTATCCGAAAACGGGCATATTAGTGTCAGTATTGAATCGGGAACGGAATATCTGCAGCTCCCGGCCATTAACTCAGCTTCATTATCCCGCCATGCCCTGTTCGGTTGCAAAATTTCCGGCCCTCAGAAAAAAGCCCCCCCCCCGCCGGTTAAGCGGGCAGACGGCACACCCAAGCTGGATATTCGTGAACAGCTGAAAAATATCGACAGCCTGCCAGTCATGCCCGACATGGCCTTACAGATCATGGAGTTAAGAAACAATCCTGATGCCAATATCGACCAACTGGTCGATCTGGTTTCTCTGGATGCCGCGCTCTCCGCCCAGGTATTGCGCTACGCCAACTCCGCGCTGTTTGCCCAGCGCAGCAAGGTGAAAACCCTGAATGATGCTATTTTTAGAGTGCTGGGCTACGAAAATGTCCTGCATATGGCACTCGGTAGTGCCATGGCCAAAAGCTTCAAACTGCCTGAAAACGGTCCACTGGGTGCTGATACATACTGGCAAAGTGCCACTTACAGCGCCTCACTGGTACAAAGACTATCACGCGAACTGGACAAGTCGCTGGGCGTAAAGCCCGGCCTGGCCTATCTCTGTGGCCTCATGCACAATATCGGTTATCTGGTTCTTGGCTGTTTATTTCCAAGTGAATACTTCTGGTTCAACAAAGTTCTGAGCGCAAAGAAAGACACGCCGGTTATCCAGATTGAACAACGTCTGCTGGGTATTACCCACACTGAACTGGGTAAACAGTTGATGCAGTTCTGGCAGATGCCTGAAGAAATCAGCGCCGTGATCGCGCACCACCACCAGGTTGATTACGCAGGCGAAAATGAAAACTATGTCCGTCTGGTGATGCTTGCCGATCAAATTCTTAAAGGGCACAATATGTCCGATGCTGATACCGATGAAGTCTCTGAAAGCCTGTGTAGCCAGCTGGGGCTCAGCGATGAGAATGTCTATGAAGCAATGGATGAGGTCTTACAGTGTGGAGAGGAACTTGATGGCCTGGTTAAAAACATGACCGCCTGATGCCTGCAGCAATAATTGGTAACGATTAATTGTTACCGCTTGAGCTTAACGGAGATCCAAAAGGCATGAGTCATACCAATAAGTATGTGTTACAAATTTCTGTAGCCACTCTGCTGCAAATAGAAGGGGCATTATTTTATTGTAGGTACGACTTCAGTCGTACAAGCCCGAAGCGCCCTCCAGTCGTTTCACTCGCCCCGTTCGATTGAAATCGAACCTAACCTGCCACAAACGAATTAGTTAAACCCGTAAGCCACCCAGGCGTTTCATGGCCTGCTGGCGATGCCAGAGCATACCGCTGGTAAATGCCGCCGCAACCAGTAACAGGCCTGCCAGGCTTATCCACCACCAGAAACGATTGCTGATATTCTCCTGCTGCAAATAGTCAGTACGCGCCTTCTCAAGCTGCCAACGACTACGATCTTTCTTCAGGCTGTCAATCTGCTCATTCAGTGCCAAATTTGCAGTTTCCAGTATTTTAGTCGTCTCCTCCTGCTCCTGTATCTGCTGTTTCAGTTCCTGATTGCGTACTTTCATTTTCTCAATACGCATCATAGCGGGGGCCTGCTCACTCACATAGATATCTTTAATCCAGCCCACCGCATTATCTTTAGTGCGTATTTTCAGGTAACCCGGCAGCTGATCCAGCACTTCCAGTCTCATTCCTGTCACCACCACGCTAAAGGGGGCAATCTGATTACTCGGTTCAGAGCGAACGCCAACGCGCAGATTGTCATTCACATAAATCATTCTGGCCTGTGCCACTGAACTGAGTATCAATGAACTCATACATAAGCCGGTAAATATAATCTGGGAAAACATCTTCATAATACATCACCGTAGAGGATACTAAGGTTCTATCGGCCATACTCTCTCCAGCCTTTAATCTCATTTTTACGACAACTAAAAAATGAAGATCAGCCGCACCCATTAAATCAGGGTACATAAGAATATCCTTATTGAAAATTTCAGTTTTAATAAGAAAGCCCGGTTATTTGCTGCACACTGTAATAAAATATTTAACCGCTATTAGACAAAAGGGCTGGATAATCCTACAAAAATAGATATATACTCGCCATCAGTTAACGGGGAAGACACCATTTTTTAAGCAAATATATTCAACTAATTCTCAGGAGCCCTATCAATGGCCATTAAGAAAAAAACCAAAAAGAAAACTGCAAAGAAAAAAGTTGTGGCCATTAAAAAGCCTACAATCAAGTCAATTAAAGAACCTTTCACTAAGACCATGCTCTTCACCACCATCGCTGAACGCACTGAATTGAAGAAAAAAGATGTGGTTGCTGTTTTTGATGAATTGTCCAGTATTATTAATGGTCACATCAAACGTAATGCTGCCGGTGTCTTCACTGTACCCGGTTTAATGAAGGTCAAGGTTGTCCGTAAACCGGCAACACGCGCTCGTAAGGGTATTAACCCCTTCACCGGCGAACCTACGATTTTCAAAGCCAAACCTGCCCGCAATATTGTTAAGGTTCAGCCTCTCAAGGCACTGAAAGATATGGCACTCTAAGGTTACCCCGCCTCGGCCGGAAGCTCTTTTCGGCCGACGTGTTCCTTCTCCATTTTCAAATCATTCACAACTGACAGACGTAAAAAAACCCGATTTTCAGACCGGGTTCTTTTACTGTGCTTAAACAGTTTACCTTTAGATAATCACTCGAACATTATCGGGCTACCCTATTTAAGCGTTTAAAACTTAACATGTACGCCAAAAAAAGCCCCATTGTCGATGCTGATTGTACCCACACCAGTTGCTTTAATATCTGCTTCAACCTTCTGATATCCCAGTAATACCGTCGCCTGGGGCGAAACTTCAAAAATCAGGCTCGCACCATAATCTAGCAGGCCATCAGCATCACCAAAGGAAACCACGCCCGGTGCAATCATGAAAAAAGCGCTCATACCAAAGCCACCCCAGGCTTCCGGTAACATGAGCACATCACCCCCGAGTCCTACGGCGTAAACAGTATAATCCTGTGCCTTGCCACCATAGAGCCGACCGCCAATGGAGACAATAATCGGAGCCTCTACACTTTCACCCCGAACAAAAGCACCCACGTCCAGTAAATAGCTATTTTTGGAATCCGAGTTATCGGTATATAGAAAACCTATGCTGCTCTCCAGATTTCCGAATGACTGCCCCAGACCGCTCATATTATAACGAAAACGGGCACTATCATTACTCAGTTGTGCCGTCATAGAATCGGCAATTGCCGATGAGCTCATTATTACTATCACTAAAAATGAAAACAATCTTAGACGCATATTTCCCCGGACTCCCAGAACAAGATGATTAAAAGCACGTTTCCAGTTGATAATTGAAATGACATCGATAATTAAAGTGACATGACTCAAAAGCCACTAACTGAAACCTGCCGGTTTAAGGCTTAATAGTAGCTTTAATTCAGCTATAATCATAGTACAGTCACCACAACTACACTACCGGAACCCTAAGTTCAATAGCGGGGTTCTCTATCGATAATATTTTCGATTTCCTCAACGATTTCATCCAGATCATCTTCTGAAGCCTGATGCCATTCAGGCTGCGTAGTCTGTGCATGGCGATTGTAGGCCACCAGATCGAGCCGATCCCGTACCTGGGGGTTGTCCTGAATAAAACGAAGGAACGGCTGACAATCCACCTGCAATACTTCAACCTGTGACAGCGCCGTAACCGTCGCGGCTCGCGGTGCACCGGTTAATACCGACCATTCGCCAAAATACTCACCCTGTCGCAGCAAGGCAATATTCAATACTTCTCCATTAATTTCCCGACTCACGCTAGCTGAACCGGAAATAATAAGATACAGCGAATCACCACTATCATGTTCTCTGACAATTTCAGTGTTGACTGAAAAACTGCTTAAAATCGCATTATCTGCCAGAATCTGCAGGTTTTTAGCCGGTAAATACCGGAACAGTGAAACAGCACGCAATGCCGTTTCAATAATGCGATGATGATAACGTTGCAAAACCGCATCACGCAGCAGTGAACGATCATTTATCAGTTTTTCCAGCACATCACCGGATAATTCCAACATCACCGATGGCCGCGTCACCGTCACCGTAGAAATTCGGGGCAGCTTGAACAAAGCCGAGATTTCACCAAATATCTCCCCCCGAAACAGATTAGCCAGCGCCACTTTGTCACGCCCCCGGCCTTCGCTGACTTCAACTTCACCAATCACCAGAATATAAACACGACCATCAAATTTATTCTGCTCACAGATAATTTCACCCGCTCTAGCACTTCGTACCACCCCATGATCCAGCAAGTAGCGTTTTTCATCTGCACTCAACAATTCACCAAAAGCCAATTGTGAAGCAATCGCATCTTCTGCAATTTCTCGTAATGCTTGCGGAGCAGGCCCAGCGTCAATTTTTGCTTCTTTATTCACAATAAGATCCTTCGCCTGAATGTTTAGAATTGCAAACTGTCCTACGCTAGTCTGCTTTTGCGCAATCTAATCTTCTTCCGGCCTTAGCGACAGGACATTATTCACAGTTTAACCATCTGCTAACAAACATATTTCTGGATTAGCGCTTTATCACACATAAATTTACCGCTAAGCTTGATTAAACTCACAGCGACAATCAGGTCACGATGTTCATACCCCTGGATCGAAAACCCGACTGGCACAGCCCTCCACTCGTTACTCTGCTACTAATAAGCATCAATATTCTTATCTTTGCTTTTTTTCAGGGTCAGGATCAAGTGCGGGAGGATGATGCCTTTCGCTATTATTATTCTTCCGGGCTCGCTGAACTGGAAATACCCCGTTATATTCAATATCTGAACAAAACGAATGCTCGCCACCTGAGCGTCGGGCCAATAGCTGAACTGAATGCCAATGAACAAAAGACCTTCTATCAGCATCAACTCCGCAATGGCCACTATCAGACAGCGCTGGCTTCAGCGCAGATTATTACCCCAGAGGATGCTGACTATGCACACTGGCAGGGCCTGCGTAGAGGTTTCGACAAGCGCCTGCAAAATATCTTTGGCTATCGTTATGCCCTGAAACCCTACCTGCACCAACCACTGAACATATTCAGCTCGCTATTCCTGCATGCCGATGCCTCACATCTGTTAGGCAATATGGTTTTCCTGCTGCTATTTGGTTTTATCCTGGAGTTGTCATTGGGGGGCGGTTTACTGTTACTGGTGTTTATCAGCTGTGGCGTCAGCGCCAACCTTATTAGCATTGCCATTACCCCCAACAGCGGTCAATGGATAATCGGTGCATCCGGTGCCATTACCGGGCTTGCCGGTCTCTATGCCGTTCTCTACGGAATGCGAAAAATTCGATTTTTTTATTCACTGATATTTTATTTTGACTATGTTCGTGCGCCGGCCATTATCATGTTACCGGTATGGCTATTATATGAACTTGCCTACAATCTCATTGCGCCCAATAGCATCAGTACCATCACTCACATTGGTGGCCTGCTGGCAGGTGTTATAATTGGGCTAATTATTAAATACAACCCTTTGAATATACACCCATATGAAGAAGAAAAATTGGTCGCCCAAAACTTCGAGGCTAAATATCAAGATGCCATGGTAGCACTTTCAACATCCAATCTGGATAAAGCCGCCAACATACTAGGACAACTATTGACGCAACAGCCAGATGATTCACGCCTTCTTTTAAAATTATTTCATATCGCCAAAGCACGAATGGATCAGGATTCGGCACAACAATATCTCCAAGGCCTGTTAATGTTAACTGAAAATAATACCCCGCTTATTCGCGACCAGCAACGGTGTTTTCTAGAATATAGTGAACTTACTCAGGAGCAACATAGCTTGCCCGCCTCGCTGCTTGCCTCAACGGCGATTCGGTTCTGTCATTCCGGCTTTATTGAAAGCAGCGAGAAAATACTTTCCGCTTTAATCCGTGAACAGCCAGGCGAAGAAAAAATTCCAATGCTCTTATTATTATTGAGTACTCGCCATCACAAAACCGGGAACATTGAGAAAAGCGCACACTATAAGCAGCTTCTGATTCAGAATTTTTCTAATAGCCCTGAAGCACAGACTATTCAACAAACTCTACCCATGATTTAAGCAAAAAAATTAATGCGAAGAAATGTTATTCAACATTCCCAGATAAGTCTGAATTTTTTCTCTTGAGGGATTGTCAGGGTATTTTTGCATCAGATATTCCAGTATCCGTCTAGCCTTGTCTTCATGACTAAAATATTCAAACATGATTCTTGCCACCAATAGATATGCACTGGGTATGCCCTCATAACTGGGGTAATCCCGGTGCAAGTCATTCAATAATGAAAGTGCGGCTCGTGACTGCCCGCTTCCCACTAACAGCCGACCCATTTCATGCCGATGCTTTGCACCCTTAATTTTAAAATCAGGATTCAATTTATGGCACTCCATATATACTCGAATTGCCTCACTGGGTTTTCCCACTAATAACAGTCTGACAATATAATCAGCACTATGCACCTGTATATTCTTGTTGTCTTTGATGGAGCAAAGAATTCGATGCAGACGCTCACGCAAGGAAAAATCATTCGGATTTTCTACAATCTCTTCAGCTAAAAACTTTACCGCCTCACTATATTTACCTTCCTGTAATAAAATATCGATATTGCTACCACCCTCATGAAGCAACGACTCATCCTGAATCACATCGTCAGAATAATCCAGCACCTGATGAAACTGATAAAGCACATACCCCATCATGCAAGACATCACTAAAATAAAATACATCAACGCCATGGCAATAGCTGAAAATAAAAGGTGCAGGGGAAGGCTGACTGACAATAGTTTATATGCGGCTAGCAAGCCCGTAACCAACAGACCGAGAAATACAAATAAAATAATATAAGAAATTCCAACGGTTTGAATCAATCTGGCAATAGCCAGTGGATTAATTGCTCTGAGGAAAAACTTTTCGCTAACCAGCAACATGATGCTGGCGGGAAATAGAAAGCTGGAAAGCAGTAAACTTAAATTTAATGCACTGTCGTTAAGATGGTTTTGCACCAGCGTATTGAACAGTCCATAACATAAAACAACAAACAACAATTTAAATGGAATCTCGAGATCCCGACTAAACATTACCCAATGCAGACGTTCCGGTTTCATTCGCCCACGTGCAACTGAGCTCATAACCACATGTGCATATTTGGTAAAGATCATCAGGATCAATATCTGAACTAAAAAACCTAACACTTTTTCAGACACCATAAAATTTAGTGCCACTAGCATCAGCATCAAAAGTAAAGGTGGAAAATTCAGTGGATAAAGAAAAAAACTTGAAACTCGAGTCCATAAAGGAGGAATCGAACTGCGACCCTGTGAAGACATATCTTCGCCGCACACAGGGCAGGAAGCAGAATCACTGCCATTTGCATCAACACATTGAATACAATAATCAATATGACAGGCTGCGCAGCGCCAGTTTGCCTTTACATCAGGGTGATATTTACAAAAATGTGCGGTCATAATATAAAATTTAGCTTAAATTTAATCCCTTAATGCTAAGCACAAACAGTAGGTAAGGCTTCAGTTGTACACGTTCGATTAAAATCGAACACTACAGTGTATGGTTTAAATAGATAAATCAATCATTATCGCATTCTATACAATTGAGCACAGCCCCCTGTTTTTCCTGACGACCTTTCTCGCTGATGACCCATGGTCGTGACTGCCAGGGCGGATTATGCCTGACATGCTGAGTATGCCCACACTCCAAATCAGCCACCCAGTCATCAAATTCATCCAGGTGAAAGCTGATTATTTTTTTATTCATGTTATTTTTTATAAACCGGTCAATCCCGAAAATTATTAAACTGCAGTGGCATATCAATATCTGATTCTTTAAGCATGGCCATCACTGACTGCAGGTCATCACGCTTTTTACCGGTAACCCGAACTTTATCACCTTGAATAGCGGACTGAACCTTGAGTTTTTTCTCTTTGATAATTTTTACAATTTTTCGCGCCAGATCACTATCGAGACCTTCACGCAAGGTCACGCTTTGCTTTACCAACTTACCTAGATGTTCTATTTCACCCAACTCCAGACAGGCGATATCAATCCCCCGCCGGTTCATTTTCGTTTGCAAAATATCGTACATCTGCTGCAATTGAAATTCTGCTTCAGCCGTCATCATGACAACTTCTTTATTATGTTCAAAAAGTGTATTGCTGCCTTTAAAGTCAAAACGTGTACTAATCTCACGCTTGGCCTGATCGACAGCATTCACAGCCTCATGCATTTCAAATTCAGAGACTATATCAAAACTTGGCATAGTTTATTTTTCCTGATGTTTGACATCTTCATATTAATAATCAACTCCTAACATTTACTTTACCGGCTCCCAGGTAATGATGTGTTCAGGCAACTGCTCAGGATGGATGTATTCTTCAGAAACAACCCTGCCATGTACTGAGATCCCGACTTCCTGCACGGAGATTTGCTTGCCGGTGATCAGGGGATGCCAATCCTGCAAGCCTTGACCTTCAGCTAAAAGCCGGTACGCACAGGTCGGTGGTAATTCTCTGATTTGTGCTGGAGTATTCGTTTCAACTTTGATGCAGGAGGGAACCTGTTGTAAACGATGAGGGTAGTCCTTGCATCTGCAGCTTTCCAAATCCAGCAGGTGGCAAGCGACATTAGTATAATGAATTTCACCGCTATCTTCATCTTCCAGCTTATTCAAGCAACATCGAGCGCAACCATCACACAGGCTTTCCCACTCGGTTTCCGTCATTTCTGTCAGTGATGTCGTTTCCCAGAATCGCTTATTCACAGCTTAGCGTGCAATATAATTATCCCAGTGGTGCTTGAGATCGTTGATGTTAAAACGTTCACCTTCAACTTCATAATCAACAAATTTGAGCGCAAGCCCCTGACGATCGGTACGCAGAACTTTCATATTAAATGATACATCGGGACGCGCTGAATCCAGCATTTGCATACGGATATGCGCCCCCACCGGAAGTTGTGGTTGATCCTGTAGTTCCAGGTACACTCCCGTAGTCGAAATGTTCCGGGTTAACGCTCGCCGACTGCCAAAAGTGCTATGACTGATTTTCACCTTTGAAACCGTATTCACTCTACCTTGTGAGCGTTTTTCATCCATTCCATTCACCTTATTATGTTGTAACTCATCGACTCGCTATATCTATCGGAACTCAAACTAATAACATTAATTTGTCTCCCGACGAGGCGAAATCAACCTAAAGTGCATCCGCGCTGACGGTGCCTTCCTCGCAATCTTCAAATGTCAAAACCATATTATTATCCCGTTTCCGCAAACAACGCATTCTGAAAACAACATCCATATTAACCGGTTTTAGGGTGATGAATTCGTCCTCGTTAGCCTGCAACTGAATAAGCAATTCATCCCGAATATCCGGCATATTCTCCAGTACAATACAGCAGCCCCCCTCGGAAATATCGATAATTCGACCTTCCAGTGCTCCGAACAGGGAATGATAAATTCTTACTCTGGCATCAATAAGAGTACGTATGTGATGACGGCGCTCAGGCATAAAAATTCCCCTTATTTAACAACCAGATCTGATTTTAATAGTTAACGGTAGCGTTGACCCGACTTTTATATAGTATAGATAAAATTTAACCTGCCGGAATCCCTCTGGAATCCGGCACCATTTACGACCTGACTCAGGCACTCAGCGCATCCCGCACCCGTTCCAACTTGGCTTTTACTTCACCGGCTAATTCAGCGATACCGTCTTTTTGTACCAGCGTCAGTACGGAAGCTGGATCCATAAAAGCTACAGTAATTGAGGCGTCTTCCTCTTCACGAACCACAACATTGCAGGGCAGCAGTAAGCCAATGTCAGGTTCAGCGGTTAGCGCCTGATTCGCCAATACCGGATTACAGGCTCCCAGGATTTTATAAGGACGTTTGTCTAAATCCAGCTTTTTCTTCATCACCGCCTTAACGTCAATCTCAGTTAAAACACCGAAACCTTCTTTTTGCAGCTCATCAATAACCTGGGTTACCGCATCATCAAAGGTACCCGCAACCTGTGTGCTAAAACCATACATATGTATTCTCCTAAACATAATTAAATTCTGAAGTTCGCATTATAGCCTCTGCCAAAGCAGGCACAAGAAAAGCATCATAACCCGCTTTCAAGCCGTTTGGCATAGAAACTGCTCTAACAAATATTAGCCCGCATCAGACTGGAAATATAAATACAAAATCTAAACACTAAGGAGCAAAACATGGCGCATATAGTAATCATCGGCGCAAGTACCGGCGGCCTACGATATACGGCAGAGCGTGGGAAAAACCCACAAAGTTACGGTTATTTCCAATTCGGAAAATTTTCATTTCGTTCCATCTAACCCCTGGGTGGCCGTCGGCTGGCGCAGCCGTGATGACATCAGTTTCAAAATTGAGCCTTATCTAATCTAACCCGGAAAAATATCGACTTCATTCCAGTACAGGTTAAAGAAATAAAAATGAATAATAATCAGTTGCTGCTCGTCGATGAGCAGGTCATTAACTATGACTATCTGGTCATTACCACCGGCCCCAAACTGGCCTTTGATGAAATTGAAGGACTCGGCCCACATGCTCATACTCAATCAATTTGTACGATCGATCACGCCGGAGTCAGCCGGGTTGAAGAGGGCATCATGCATGTGGCTGAACATAATATAAACGGGGAAGTCATTAAAGAGCACTAACTCCCTTTTGATTACTCCATGATGCTCCCCGCCTTTAAAGGTATAGAAGCTGTGGCCAATGTCGGAGAAGATTTAGTAAATCCGTGGGGTTTCGTGAAAGTAGACGCTCACCAACGCAACCCAAAATGGCCGAATATCTACGCCTTGGGTGTATGTATTGCCATCCCACCCACTGAAGCGACCCCCATCCCCCACCGGCACGCCAAAAACCGGCTACATGATCGAGAGCATGGTCTGTGCGGCCGCACACAACATTGCCGATGCCATTGCCGGTAAAGAAGGTACACATGGAATGCCATCTGTCTCGCCAATATGGGCGACACCGGAATTGCCTTTGTTGCCATGCCGCAGATCCCGCCACGCAATGCTGCCTGGATGAAAAAAGGTAAATGGGTACATCTGGCCAAGGTCGCTTTTGAGAAATATTTTATTAAAAAGATGAAAAAAGGCACCACCGAAAACCTCTATGAGAAATACATTCTCAAAGCGATGGGCATCAAAAAGTTAAATTAACCCTCCCCCTTCCTGGTTTTTCTGGGAGCCCATGTCAGATGGATGACATGGGTTAACTCCAACTGTCATGACATATGTCATGAAGCGACATGACGATACAGACAGGGCTATGCCATACTCAGAACTGACTTAACACAGGACAGACACCATGACTGACTCACCCAAACCCTCTTGTGAACAACTCATCAACATCTTTACCGATCCCTTTGTCATCATCGATCGCAATTACACCATCATTGCGGCCAATCAGTCCTACCGTAAACATTACCAGCTCAATGGCAAAAACCTCATTGGCCGACGCTGTCATGAAGTCTCCCATCACTCCACCGAGCCCTGTAGTAAACATGGTGAAAATTGTCCGCTCGAAGAGGTATTTGCTAACGGCCAACCCACCCAGGTGATGCATATTCATTATGATACCAAGGGCAATGAAGAGTACGTAAAATTGCAGGCCACTCCCATTCTCGACGGTGAGGGTAAAGTCATGTTTATGGGGGAATATGTACAAACCATTAACACTCATGAAACTGAGCAGGATCTACTCGTCGGCCGCTCCCCCACCTACCTGCACATGCTCAGCCTGCTACAGCGAGTTGCACCAACCACCTCTACCGTTTTACTGCTCGGTGAAAGCGGGGTCGGAAAGGAAAAGATTGCCGAGTATGTGCATCATTATTCAAAACGTTCAGAACTGCCCTTTGTCATGATTGATTGCAGTACGCTGGGTGAAAACCTGATTGAAAGCGAACTCTTCGGCCATGAAAAAGACGCATTCACCGGGGCCAATCAGCGTAAAAAAGGTCTGTTTGAAGTGGCCAACGGCGGTACCCTGTTCATTGATGAACTTTGTGAACTGCCCCTAATTTTACAAACTAAATTACTGCGCGTACTCGAAACCGGCTGCATTCGCCGGCTTGGGGGCACTGAATATATTAAAGTCGATGTACGCATCATTGCCGCAACCAATAAAAACATTCAACAAATGGTGGCTAACAAAGAATTCCGCCAGGATCTTTATTACCGCCTCTCAGCCTTCCCGGTCAATGTCCCCCCCTTGCGCGATCGCAAGGATGATATTGTCCCACTGGCTGAACATTTTCTGAAACTGACTCATGAAGGCGACAATCATTTGCCTCTGTCTGCCGAAGTGATCGAAGCCTTGCTTGGTTATGCCTACCCCGGTAATGTGCGTGAACTACGTAATATTATTGAACGGGCCACTATTTTTGCCTTCGATGATGTCTTACGGCCCGAACACATTGTCTTTGAAAATGAACTCAATAATGAAACTGACAATCAGGGGCTCAACAATCTCAACCCTCCACCACCGTTAATTCGCCGCCGTGGTCGTCTGGATCATAAAGATGTTATGACCGCACTCAGTGAGGCCAATGGCCACCGTGCAAAAGCAGCACATATGCTGGGCATCAGCGAGCGCACGCTATACCGGCATATTCAAAAGCTGCGTCATTTTGAGCCTGTTGATAATTCAAAGATATAAATATGAAGGTGTTGGGATCCAATATGTTAACCCCAACACCATCACTATCTTTAAGAACTTAAAATAATCGGGCGGGAAGGACTCCCGCCTCATTTATAAAAGCTTATTCGATACCCATGCAATTTGCATAATAGGTAACCGTTGCAGGCCAGTCAGAAAACACACCCAATACACCGACATCTTTAGCTAGCACATCCAGCATCACCATCGCATCACCATCATTATTGATAGCATTCGTTGTTGTCTGATAATACCAGCCACCACCATTTTTCAGTAGACCAGAACGCTCAAGTGTCCAGGTAATAATGTCCAGTCCGGCTGCCTTTGCATACATGGCATAATTAGAAGGTACGATTTTTCCGTAACTATCCAATGTCACCAACGCCCACATAGGCGGAGCGATAATGTTGACACCCTGTGCGGCCAGCTTATCCATATCGGCCTGGCTGGCAACGAAAGAAGGATCTTCATAAACGCGATCATCCAGATACACAGCCTGTTCACCAAAAGCCGGATCATTTTTCTGCCAGTAAAGAATGTCGGCAAGATTAAATGATTGTGCAAATACACTTTCAGGCTTTACACCTGCTTCTTTGTAATCATTAATCATCTGCTGAGCATAGTCCTGCTGTGTGTAATCACCCTGATAAGGCATGTCTACACTGGCTGACTTCAACTCAGGTGTCATTTTCACACCCAGCTCTTTGAATAAGGCAATACTTTCCTTATGCGTCATCAAAGTGCCTTTAGTTGAATAAAGATCAGTACGCCAGCTTGGCGTTGCATTCATATATTCAGCAACGGTCGTTGCATTCGGATTAGATGCATCCATCTTGGCCTTAAGTGATTTAAACTCAGCTAGAGTCAGGTCACTGGTACAACACTGTGCACTTGCTGGCGTAATTGTTTCACCGGTATTCGGATCAATCACAGCAGCTGTAAACGGTGTTGAACACTTGGCGGCTAGAGGAGTTGCCAGAATATTGGTGGTGGTATGTAAATCACACTGTGAATGTCGGCATACCAATTCCCGATCACCGGTAAAGGTAACATCACATTCAACAATACCTGCGCCCATGCGTGCAGCAGCAACATAAGACTCACGGGAATGCTCAGGAAACTGCATGCCTGCACCACGATGACCAATAGAAAAATCAGTTTTTTTAATTTTCTGGCTACCACAGCTTTCCAGTTTTTTCTTTAATGCACTTTCATCCATATCTTCTACCAAAAAATAAGGACGTGGACCAACGCGAACCGCACTGTTTGATTTTTTAGAACTTTCATATCTGTCATTTTCATCATTATCATGATGTTTACCACCCGCCATAACCGAATTCAGCGGAGATACCGCCACGATCATAATTGATAATAGTAATGTATTTCGCAAACGCATTATTTTCTCCCAATCAAAAATAAAAGATCAGTTACCCGATCACCAGACTCACTAGATTAGTTGAAATTCATTTCCCTGATATGACAATACTGTTAACACAAGGCAAAGAAAATATTTTAGCGATAAACAACAGGGCAGCATTGTTTGTATGAATAAAAAAAGCCGCCGCATGGAGTCATGCGACGGCTAACCTTAATTATATTAAAAATAATATATTAAGGGGGAGCAAACTTTTAAGTTGATTTAGTAAAGTCCTGATATTTTATTCAGGATACATGGTCTGTTCGTACAGCGTTTTTCCGTTCACATCACGAACAGAAATACTCATCACACCATTCTCATCAATTTCAACAGCACCATAGTTCATCCACTTAAGTGCATCATCATAGCTCTTAGTTGAGAACATGCTTTCTGGCCCATAGAAGAATAAACTTTCTGTACCCCAGCTCGTATCAAAATCACGATTCGGATACAGACCGGCATTCAACGGGCCAGTTACGAACTCATGAACTTTGAATTCCGGCGTTGAAGAAAACGGGGTGTAACGGAAAACTTCAGCAAAGTGAACATCTGTAGTCACCCAGATACTGTTATTGATCCCTTCATCACGCATAAAGCTAAACAGCTCTTTCAGTTCCTGTTCAAAACCCGTCTGCTGTTCAAAACCAGACCAGCCATCACGACCCTTTACTGTCGCATTGCTTCCAGTCGGAATGGAAATCGGCACACTGGATACAACCATCTTCCAGGTTGCATCTGATGACTTTAGCTTCTCTTTTAACCAGGTCAGTTGTTCGCGACCCAGCATAGTTTTCTTCAGTGTCGCATCATCGGCTTCCACATTTGCATCACGATACTGACGAGTATCCAACACAAATAATTCGAAATGTTTACCCCAACGTACGGTGCGATAAAGACGTTTTGGCTGATCGGCGCTTTCATCGATCGGGTTATAATCAAGAAATGCCTGCAAACCCATCGGTAACAGATGTTCCCCTGCCGTATACGGTGCGCTTGAGCGGGTATCATTTAATGGGCCAAAATCATTCGCAACTTCATGATCATCCCAGATTGCATAATAGGGCATGCTGGCTAGCATTTTTTGATATGAGGCATCTTCATGGTTATATTTCCAGTGTGCCCAGTAGTTAGTCATGTTCGCTGACTTTTCATAACCACCATCGATCTGGGTGTTGCCATATTTGCCCTGTTCTGTACAGGTACTATCCGCATAAATCATATCACCCAGACCAATAAAGAAATCCAGGTTCATGTCATTCAGCGCGTTGAAAATTGGAAAACCCTGCTCGGTATCACGACAGACATTTTGTCCGGCAAGATCGCCACCCCAGGCAAAAGAAAGGGCGCGTGCTTTATTTTTATTTGGTGCAGTATGAAAACGGCCCTGAGTTTTTTCTACTTCTTGCTCTGCATGCTTGCTATTGCTAAACCAGACACTGTATTCATAATCTGTATCCGCATGTAATTTTGTAAATTTAACTTTACCTGTGAAATCACGCTGCCCTGTTACCTTGATACGCTGATGTATAGATTTACCACCTTCACCCTGCAACATAACATGCATCCAGGATTCTGCCTGCGCGCGTGCCCAGATCACGGCGCTATGACTTTTAACGTCACCGGCCATAACACCATGTGTGGCCATAATGCTTGCCACATGACGATCTTCGTTCTGCCGGGATGAATGCTCATCCATATCAGCCTGTGCCAGGCCAGTAGACAATAAACCTGAGGCAAGTATGCATACAGGCAAAACTATTGTTTTTAGTGCGTGTGTTTTCATTAATGATCTCCAATGTTGAGGTCGCTATTCTAGCGGTAAAAATTGAACTATTTATGGCAAAACAATTAACGTTTTATTACCTTAAAAAGCAGGCATAAAAAAAGGGGTACCGAAGCACCCCTAATTATTTCTAGAACAATTGTTATTATTGTTTAATCTTCAGATTCACTGTTGTCCATTTTGTAGCGGCCTTTATCTTCATTATGACCGCGCTTCTTCATTTTTGAAGCTTTGTTCATAACGTGATAAATGTAATTCTGTTCCTGCACACCGTGCATGAGGTAAGAACCTGGGCCACCTGCATAGATAGCAACATCTTCAGCAGAATGTGTTTCTGAACTACGTGGTACCAGTGCTTCCTGATGGAAACCTTGGTCGGTAGTATCAATCGCTGTCAAATCTGCAACACGGCCCGCCTGAACAGGAACCTTGTAGTGGGTATCACCACCAGTTTCCAGCATGGCAAAACCACGGCCATTCGCATAGCTCACTGTGGTATAAGGCATACCATCACCGGCCATTGAATAGCTGTCTTTTGCTACACCCTGGTTATCATTACCCACAACTTTACCTAGAATCGGATTACCACGAGTCGGGTAACCAGCAATGGTAAATACATGGCTATGATCGGCAGTTACAATAATCAAAGTTTCACGACCATCTGTTTTTTCCATAGCGGCTTTAACAGCATTTGAAAACTCAATAACATCGGTCAGTGCACGATAAGCATTGCCCGCATGATGACCATGATCAATTCGACCAGACTCAACCATCAGGAAAAAACCTTTGTCATTCTTTTGCAGAACATCAATGGCCTTGGTGGTCATTTCAGTCAGTGAAGGCTCACCACCGATATCGGTATCACGGTCAGCGTTATATTCCATGTGTGAGCGTTCGAACAAGCCCAGAAGATGATCTGTTTTATCAGTATCAATGGCGTTAAACTGATCTTTGTTCCAGACGAAAGCGGAATTATCGTAATTGCTAACCCATTCTTCTGTCAGGTTACGCTGATCATCACGTTCGCCAGTTTTACCTTCATCTTCCAGATCCGCCATATTGCGGGGCCAGAAGTTACGACGACCACCACCCATTGCAACTTCAAGTCCGTCGCCATATGGAAATTCGATTAACTGGCGGGCAATGTCTTTACAACCATTATCAACGGCTTCCTGAGTCAGATCATGATCATCTTCCCAGTTACGTTCTGGTGTATGGGCATAAGTTGCCGCAGGTGTGGCATGGGTCAGACGGGCGGTTGTTACAACACCGGTGGACATACCGGCCATTTCAGCCTGTTCCAGGAAAGTAGATAACTCATTTCCCTTGCTACTGGCGCAGCCACCACGAGTTACATTCTGATTGACAGAAATAACACCGGCCTTGCTTTTAACACCGGTCATCATTGCGGTCATAGTACCAGCAGAGTCAGGTGTCTGCTGGTTAGTGTTATAGGTTTTGCTCAGAGCCAGATAAGGCATAACTTCAAAGCTCAACTGGTTTTCTTCACCTGTTTCACCGCGCAGCTGACCTTCCAGAATTCGAGCGGCAGTCACGGTTGATACGCCCATACCATCACCGACGAACAAAATAACGTTCTTGGCAAGATGCTTATTTGCACTCAGGTGCTTTGCCATCTTAACGGCCTGCTCACCATCAGCAAACCATTTAGCAGGTGACTCTACCACAGGGCTTGCCTGAGCAATCCCCATTAATGCCGCACCCACTGCTGAGGCAAGCAGAGTGTAAGCAACTTTTGTTTTTTTCATTTTCTATCTCCTAGTAATTTAAGCGGTTAAATTCCGCAGAATAACAATCAATAGGAACCCACAACCAGGCTGATTCCTGTTGCAGCGACAATACGCATCAAGTATGACCAAACCATGTCACCCAGATGACGAAATTATGAAGCATGCAAAAAAATGGTGAATAATGATTCAGGAATGGGGGGGGGGACAGAATAGGCGACGATTTCAAGTAAAAGCATATAACCATAGAAAAAAGATGTTAAGTTTTAATAAAATATCAGACACCACATCATAAAATTTTGTTTAGTACTGCTATTATTAATAGATGATCCTGCCAGAGACATTTCTTCGCAACTATCGGCAACTCATTCTCCTGACCTGGACATTGCCACCCGTGGTCGGCCTCTCATTTTTATTGTTTATTGAAATGTTCAATCTCCAGCAGATACAGAGCATTCTCTCCACGCCAATGGAACCCATTTTTATTCTCGTCTCACTGGCCATTGCTTATCTATATTTCAACCGCTTTGCACGGCCATTCACTGTCTGGTTTGATGACAAATCTGAGCACAATAGCGAAGCCGTAAAACAACAAATCCGCCGCTTTCCTTTACATTTCTGGGCCTTCTTTCTCTGCTATATATTGATGGCCCCGGCATCGGTCATCCTGGCTGCTGAATATTCCACTGAATTTAGTGCTCAGCCAATTGACTGGTTTCGTATTCATCTGGTCGCATTAATTGTGTCTATTCTGGTCGGCCTGCCTTTCTTCTTTGGCTTTTTTAATCTGTTCGGCAAAGCCTTTGGCAATATCCGCTATGAGCGTCCGCTGCTCAGCATTAAAACCCGAGTCTTTCTGATAGCCTCACTGGTACCACTGCTCATGGACACCATGCTGGTACAATACTACTGGACTCGAACCGGCTACTTTACCACTGAAACATTTTTCGTTTGGCTAGCGCTGGAATTTCTTGCCATAGCCGGTTCACTCCTGTTCATTCGCGGTTTCAGTCAGAGCCTTGCACCTCTGCAGTTATTTATCACGAATTCTGCAATTGAAGCCACCATCAGACCCATCTCCCAATCCACCGATGAACTGGGAACCCTCACCTATGATCTCGGGCTTTTGCTGGAAGAACAGCATCTACACCGGGAAATACTCGGCATCAGTAATCACCTACTCCGCCAGGCCGATTCCAGTAATAATTATGAAGAACTGTTAAACAACATCATCGAGCTGGGCAATAGCATTCTCGACGATGAAATCCTGTTTTTAATTTTCTACGATGAAAACACCCATGAACTGCTTGGCGTAATTGACTCTTTTAATCAATATAAAAAAGAAGGTCACTACCGCTTGAGCATGGATGAAACCTCACTCGCGGTCGAGGTTTTCAAACAACGGCAGGCAATCACGATATCGGATACCCACAACGATCCACGAGTCAGTCAAAGAATGCAGAAAAAATTCAGTATTCGCTCAGCACTGGCGGTGCCGTTGATGATTGGTGATTATCCAGTCGGCGTATTCCTGTCGGCACGTAAAAATCAGATACACCATTATAATAAACGCGAAATACAGATACTGCAGTCTTTCGCTCAGGAAACAGCTCTCATTATTCATACTGAAAACTTGAATAGTCATCGTTTCTCGGCCGAGCAACGTTATCAAAAACTAGTCGAACTGGCTCCGGATGCTATTTTGTTACTCGATGAAAATGGTGTAATTATTGAAGTAAATCAAGCTGCGGCCAGGCTATTTTCGAACCTGAGCAACAAGCTTGACGGCTGTAAAATGAGTGATTTATTTAATCAGGAACAACGTGATGAACTGATGCAATTAGTGCAGTTGCAAACAGGACAATCAACACAGCTTGAATCCTCCATACGCAATGATGAAAATAAAAACACCATCATTGAGATCCATGCTGGTGCGCTGATGCTTGATGAAAAAAAACACATTCAGATCATTATCCAGGACATCAGTCAACGCAAACAACTGGAAACCGCTATCACTAAAATTGTTGAAGGTGTATCAACGGCAATTGGACAAAGTTTTTTTCAGGCCATCAGTACTCAACTCGCCGATATACTCGGTGCCTGCTGTGTCACTATTGGTACCATCAAGGAAAATAAACGGGATACGGTAACCACCATCGCCTATTACCTGTACGGCAAAATGCAGCCAGACATTCAATACAACACTCTCGACACACCCTGTGCAAAAGTCATAGGACAATCTGCAAAAACTTATTCCTGTAATGTACAAGCTGCATTTCCAGATGACGTACCACTGAAAACATTGAAGATTGAAGCCTACTCCGGTGTCCCGCTGTTTGATTCGAAGGGGCAGCCTCTGGGACTGATAGCCACACTGTTTGATAAAAAAATAGAACACCCTGTATTTATTGAATCGGTGTTGCAAATCTTTGCTGCACGCACCGCCGCAGAAATAGAACGCACACAACGCGAGGAACATATCCATTACCTTGCCTACTATGACACCCTCACTCGGCTTCCCAATCGGGAATTGCTAATGGATCGTCTACACCAGTGTATCGCACAGGCCTCACGCAGCCAGACTCAATTAGCGGTCATGCTGCTGGATCTTGACCATTTTAAATCCATTAATGACACCCTTGGTCATCCTGTGGGTGATCAGTTGCTCGCCAAAGTGGCGCTACGACTTAGCAACTGTGTTCGTGAAGGTGACACCGTTGCCCGCCTTGGCGGTGATGAATTTGTTATTCTTTTATCAAATCTCCCGGCAACAAACGAAGCAAGTTCAGATGTTACCGCCGTGGCAGACAAAATTCGAAAAACCATGTCGGATGATTACATCATTGAATCCCACAGTCTCTCAGTCAGCACCAGTATTGGTATTGCCTTTTATCCCAATGACGGTAAATCCAGTAATACTCTATTCCGCCATGCGGACATGGCAATGTACCATGCCAAGAGTGCAGGCCGTGATAATTATCGTTTTTACTCTACCAGTTTAAATGAAGCCGCTATTGCTCGTCATGAGATTGAATCTGAGCTTCGTCAAGCTTTAGTTAAAGACCAGTTTGAACTGGTGTATCAACCCAAAGTAGATATTATTCATAATCGTATTATTGGCGCAGAGGCTCTACTCCGCTGGAATCATCCAGTATTAGGCTTCATTGAACCAGATCGATTTATTCCCATCAGTGAAGACAGCGGTCAAATAATTTCTATTGGTCACTGGGTTTTTGAACAAGCCTGCTATGCCGCCGTTAAATTATGGTGCGAAAATAATAACTGTGCGAATATACAAACCATGTCAATCAATGTCAGCCCACGACAATTCCGACATTCTGACTTTGTTCATAGCGTAGAGAAAATCATCCATAAAACCGGAGTCAATCCCGCCTGCATTGAAATTGAAGTAACTGAAAACCTGCTTATCCATGATTACAAAGAAGTCCGCCGAAAACTCAAACAACTAAAAGCACTTGGCATACATATTTCAATCGATGACTTTGGCACGGGTTATTCTTCACTGCGTTATCTACAGGAGTTACCCGTTGACATCGTTAAAATCGATCATTCGTTTGTTCGCGACATTGATAGCAACCCCGCTAATGCCGCCATTGTCGAAACTATCATCGCCATGGCCACCCGTCTTGAACTTGGTGTAATAGCCGAAGGAGTGGAGACTCGAAATCAGCTTGCGTATTTACGTGTGCAAGGTTGCACTATCTGCCAGGGCTACTTTTTCAGTAAGCCACTAAGTCTGACAAGGTTTACTCAGCTACTGGAGCAGGGACTGAGCAAAGGCTTAGAACTGGAAACTTAAACACGATGTAATTGCGCTTATGCAAACACCGGCTCAAGGTCGCTAACTACATCCTTCGATGATGCCTGCAATATAAAATAAACGACTGTCCCCTGATTGAGCACCGATTTAATCCATACCTGGCCTTTATGCATTTCTATAATTCGTTTTACAGAAACAAGACCTATCCCCGCTCCTTCAAAATCAGTTTCTTTGTGCAAGCGTTGGAATGGCTGAAATAATTTTTCCACATACTGCATATCAAAACCAACGCCATTATCCTGAATAAAATACACCCTCACTGCATCCATATCCAGTCCATGAATAGTAGATCCAGATTTTATTAAAGACGCTTCATTCCTGGCCGTGTATTTCCAGGCATTACCTAATAAATTTTCAAAAACCAACCTTATTAATTTTGGATCAGCTTCTGCCACCATGGGGTGATGAATTTCTACATTAACATCCCGTTCAGGACTTGTTTTTCTTAGTTGCTCCAGTACAGTTTCAGCGATAGCGTTTAGCGCAATACTTTGCCTTTCAACCCTGCGAGTTGATATGCGGGAAAGTTTCAAAATATCATCAATAAGCGTCGACATTCTGTGACTGGCCCGAATGATACGGGTCAGGGCCTCTAAATAGCTGTTCCAAATTCCTATCCACTATACAAATCACGTTCGTGGTGATACCACTATACAAATCACGTTCGTGGTGAGCTTGTCGAACCATGATGCAAAGCCTGAAATAGCAATATTTATGCTGTTCACCCTTCGACAAGGCTCTCCTGAGTGAAGCCGAAGGACTCAGGGCGAACGGTTTTACTGGACAGGAATTAGGAACACTTATTTAGTTCATCCTCTGATAATTTGTCACTGGCATCCATTTCCAGAATTTGGCTAAAACTGCTGATCGAGCGTAATGGAGTTCATAAGTCATGAGCCAGGGTATAATTAAATGAATCGAGATCTCGGTTTATTTTCTGCAATTCATTTCGATTCGCTTCGCTTCAATCATCGAAGCCGAACGATTAATCTCAGCGGCAAGTTCACCCAGTTCATCCTCTCGATTAAGCTCAACGGGGGCAAGCACTTCACCACGACCCATAATACGCGCGGCATCAACTAATTTATTAATTGCACAAACAATGCGTTTAGACATAACAAAGGCAGGACAAAGCTGATAATCGCCACAATTGGAAAAATAATTCCAGCTGGCGGATATTATTTTTTAATGCCGCCTGATTCAGGCTTAACACATAAAAATAATGCTTCTGAAAATGGGTAACGCAGATATTTCCTGAAACTTTTCACTGAGTTTACTAAAGCTATTATTGAGACTGCTAATACGATTACAAGCATCAAGCCTGAACTGTTTTTCAAGTTGTTTCTCCATCTCTGATTCCATTTACTGGAATACCATCATCGTAACCAAAAACAACAGAAAAACACCGCCAACTCCAAAATAAAGAATAAATCGAGTTTTTAGAGACATCGATGCTGATTACCTTTTCTTCGCAAAATCACGTCTTACGGCATCAAGTACTTCCTCGTACAGATTTTTTCTGGGCATGAAGTCCCACAACAACATGTGATTGAAATAATCCGCATCATCCAGTTGTAATGCTTTAATCTCCTCGACGCTAAGTAGTCTTAGTGTTTCGATATTAGCCGGTGACAGGCCGGTTAAGTTAACCATCTCCTGCTGAACAGGGGGGCTAATTTGATGATTAATAAACTGGTGAGCCAGGCTTTTCTGAGTGGATTTTTTGCTGATAAGATAACTGTCAAACATACCGACCGCGCCCTCCCTGGGTATAATCATAGTGAAATTTTTAGCTGATTTTTTTAATCTTCTTAATGAGTCAAACCAGCTGTTATAGGCCACTAATTTTCCCTGTAGGGCCAACTCAACTTCATCCCCTCCCTTCTTATAATAAGTACCGCTCAGCTTATTAAATTCAAATAGTTTTTTTAACAGTGTCCAGTTGTGTTCGGATCAGGCTATAAACGTTCTGATAACCCAGCGCCAATACGGTGATCCAGATCATCGAGACATCATCCCTCACGGTGAATGAACTATTGCATCTTTGGTGTTGCTTAATATTGCCAGTCAAAACCTGTTTAATGCAGTATTTTTATTGTTTATTGTCGGCAACGCAGTCTGCATTTGCATCCGCACTCATGCTTGCCGATACCCTCGTATTTATGGAAATACAATACAATACAATACTACAGTATAGTCACATAAGTAACTTTGTAAGAAATTTTTTTTCGGGACTTTTATTACTATGAATCCCGGCTGGAAACAGCCGGGAGAGTGAACGATTCATGCACTATATTTTGTACACTGACAGAGGCTGGCAACCTGATACTAAAATAGCCAGTATCAGGCATAACCCCACCTTTTATCATTTTCTTTTCAGCTGTAACACCAAACCATAAATAACCGGCAACACTAACAGGCTAAGAATAGTCACCGTCAACATCCCCCCCACCATCGGCGCGGCAATGCGCTGCATCACCGATGAACCTGTACCGCTGCCCGACATGATCGGTAACAGGCCAACGATAATGGTCGTTGCCGTCATAATAATGGGGCGTACACGCTCTGAGGTACCAAAATGAATGGCATCCATAATTTCACGGGAGTCAAGCGTGGCATCTTCACCCTTACTATCTTTTTTGGTTTGCAGACGTTTTTCAATTTCATGATCAATGAAGGTTAGTACTAATACCCCGATCTCAGCCGCTACCCCGGCCAGGGCAATAAAGCCCACGGCTACCGCCACCGACATATTGAAGCCCATCCAGTAGACCAACCAGAAGCCACCGATCAAACCGAATGGAATAGATAACATCACTACCAGAGGTTCAATCAGGTTACGGAAATTAAAATACAGTAACAGGAAGATCAACAATAGCGTCACCGGTACCACTATGCGTAGTCGCTCGGCTGCCCGCTCCATGTATTCGAACTGGCCTGACCAGATCAAATCATAGCCAGCTGGAATTTTAACCTGGCTGGCAACGACTTCTTTGGCTTTAGCGACATAGCCACCGATATCCGAGGTGGTAATATCAACATAGACCCAGGCATTGAGGCGTGCATTTTCACTTTTAATCGACGGTGGCCCCCGCGTCAACGTTAACTTTGATACCAACGATAAGGGGATTTGCGTTCCTGTTGGTGTTGGAATCAATACCCGTTGCAACTGTTCCATATTATCACGCAAGGCGCGTGGATAACGCAGATTCACGGGATAACGTTCCAGCCCTTCTACTGTCTGTGTTACATTCATCCCACCAATGGCAGTCTGAATCACATCCTGTATATCACCGACGGTTAAGCCATAACGCGAGGCCTCTTCACGCAGAATTTCAAAATCCAGATAGTAACCACCAGCGGCCTTATCACCAAAGGCAGACAGGGTTTCGGGCAAGGTTTTTACCGCCTGTTCAATATCACCGGCAATTTTCTCCAGCACATTCAGATCCGGGCCACTAACTTTGATCCCTATCGGCGTTTTAATTCCGGTAGAGAGCATATCGATACGAGTTTTAATCGGCATGGTCCAGGCATTGGCCACACCAGGGAACTTGATCGCAGCATCCATCTCATCCATTAATTGTTTAGTGGTTTTAGTGGGATCGGGCCATTCCTCTTTTGGTTTAATCTTAATGGTGGTTTCGATCATGGCCAGGGGGGCCGGATCGGTTGCGGTCTCGGCACGTCCCACCTTACCAAAGACATGATGTACCTCGGGGAAACTACTGAGTATTTTATCCGTCTGTTGTAATAGCTCCTTGGCCTTGGTAATCGAGATTCCAGGGTAAGTCGTCGGCATATAAAGGATATCACCTTCATCCAGCGGTGGCATAAACTCACTACCTAATTTTGATACCGGATAAAAACTTACCCCTAATAATACCAGGGCGACAAACACGGTTACCTTACGCCATTTAATTGCAAACGAAAGTGAAGGCTTGTGAATAAAATGCAAAGCTCGGTTCACTGGGTTTTTTGCTTCGGGCATAATCTTGCCACGAATAAAATAGCCCATTAATACCGGCACCAGGGTAATCGCCAGAATAGCTGATGCGGCCATGGCATACGATTTGGTGAACGCCAATGGAGCGAATAACCGACCTTCCTGCGCCTGCAAAGTGAATACCGGCATGAAGGAAACGGTAATAATCAGCAGGGAGAAAAACAGAGCCGGTCCCACTTCCCGTGAGGCGGCCCCCACCGCTTGCCAGCGCTCATCCAACGTTAGTTCAGCCCCTTTATCTCTGGCGGCATGTTCCAGATGTTTATGTGCATTTTCAATCATCACAATGGCCCCATCGACCATCGCACCAATGGCAATGGCAATGCCTCCCAGTGACATAATATTCGCATTAAGCCCCTGCCAGTGCATAAAAATAAAGGCCATAAGAATGCCAAGCGGCAGAGTAAGAACCGCGACCAGAGCTGAACGTACATGCAATAAAAACAACACACAAATAATACTGACAACGATGGATTCTTCGATCAGCTTTTCTTTAAGATTGTCGACTGCTCGCTCAATCAGATCACCACGATCATAAACTGGAACAATCTCGACACCATCAGGCAGGCCCGCTTTTAGCTCCTCCAGTTTTTTACGTACCCCCTCGATGGTTGACAGCGCATTTTCACCAAAGCGCATAATCACGATACCGCCAGCCACTTCGCCTTCACCATTAAGCTCGGCCAGGCCACGTCGTAATTCCGGCCCGAGTTGCACATTGGCCACATCTTGCAGACGGATCGGGGTGCCGTTTTTATCGACGCCGACCGGAATTGTTTTTAGATCCGCAATTGATTTTATATAACCCAGGCCACGCACCATATATTCAGTCTCAGCCATTTCCACCAGACGGCCACCGACATCATTATTAGAACGTTGAATCGCCCGTTTAACTTTTTCCAGCGGAATGTTGTAGTTCAATAAAACATTGGGATCGACTTCGACCTGGTACTGCTTAACATAGCCACCGATGGAAGCCACTTCAGAAACCCCCTTAACCGTCTGCAAGGGATAACGTAAATACCAGTCCTGAATTGAACGCAGCTGAGCCAGATCATTTTTACCACTGCGATCAACCAGCGCATATTCATATACCCAGCCGACTCCGGTGGCATCCGGCCCCAGAGTTGGAGTGACGCCAGCAGGCAGGCGACCACTGACATAGTTTAAGTATTCCAATACCCGTGAACGTGCCCAGTACATGTCGGTATCATCATCAAAAATAATATAGACAAAGGAAAAACCAAAAAAGGAATAACCACGCACAACCTTGGCATTGGGAACGGCAAGCATGGCCGTGGTCAAGGGATAGGTCACCTGATCTTCCACTACCTGGGGAGCCTGTCCAGCATACTCGGTGAACACAATGACCTGCACATCGGACAGATCTGGGATCGCATCCAGCGGCGTATTCTTTAGTGCAAAGACACCGGCTGCAAACACCATGGCCGTGGCAATCAAGACCAGGAACTTGTCCCGTAGGGACATATCAATGATTTTTTCAATCATGTTATTCCCCTTGCTTGTTCTTGTTTGTGTCAGCCGACAGCGCTTCCATCATTTTGGCCGTAGCTTCACGCAGTTTTGATTCAGAATCAATCAGGAACTGACTGGAAGTAACAACCTCTTCACCCGCGTCTACCCCCAATAAAATCTGAGTCTGCCCTTCAGCACTCACCCCCAGAATCACTTTACGGGGCTCAAATTTTCCTGGTGCACGAACCACAAATACCTGATTATCGATACCGGAACGAATAATCGCCTCAGAAGGCACGACCACGGCATTAATCTGACGACTGGCCTGCAGGGTAATCTGAGCAAACATTTCTGGCTTCAGTTTAAGATCCTGATTATCAAACTCCAGCCGAATACGGTTGGTTCGCGTCTTCCTCTCCATATAAGGATAGATATAGGTCACCTTGCCGGTGTACACCTTGCCTGGAATCGCCTCAACCGTCATCGTTGCGGTATCCCCCGCTTTTACCCAGGGCATTTCATTTTCATAAATGTCCACATAGACCCAGATTTTGCTCAAATCAGCGAGCATGTATAATTCCGTTGCCGGAGTAACATACTGCCCATCACGCATCCCGACCTTCATCACAATGCCATCAAAAGGCGAATGTATATGCAGGTTCTTTTTAATCTTGCGTGATTGTTCCAGCTCAATAATCTGATGTTCGGGTACATCCAGCAGCTCTAATCGCTCACGGGCACTGACTTTTAATTCATCCGCCCCTTTACGAATATCACCGAACGGGCTGTCCTTTAAGGTCTCGTAATTTTTTAAGGCGAGCAAATATTCCTGCTGACTCGATACCAGTTGTGGTGAATAGAAGCTCAACAGAATAGTATCTTTATGAACCTGTTCACCAGTCTTATCGATATACAGCTCATCGATCCAGCCATCGGTTTTTGGATGCAGACGTGCCAGACGTTCCTCATTGAAGGCTATTCTGCCTACTGCCCGGATCTCTTTTGACATATTGCGCTGCTGAGCTTTCGCCGTGCGCACACCAATATTCTGCACAGTCACGGCATCGATCTTTACCGTACCGGCGGGTTCTGACTCGTCGCTGTCTTGCTCAGCATAAACCGGGATATAATCCATGCCCATTTCATCCTGTGCCGGCACCGGAGAGGTGATCGCTGGGTTCATGGGGTTACGATAGAACAATACTTTTTTCTCTTTGGGTTTTTTCTCTTCCTCGGCATAGACCGGGATATAATCCATACCCATCTCGTCCTGTGCCGCTACCGGTGAGGTAATCGCCGGATTCATCGGATTACGGTAGAACAAAACTTTGCGCTCACCCTCACCGCTGGCAGTCGAGCCCAGATCCATGCTTGCTTCTTTTTGCATACCGGCCAGCCAGTAACCGCCGCCCAAACCCAGTGCCAGCGTTATTGCGGCAATCATTATTGTTTTGTTCATGAGTTATCTCCTGCATAAATTGTTTCACTACCCACCACCGCTTCGAGCGCTGCCAGTGCTTGCTGGGCGGTACTAAAAGACAACCAGTATTGAATTTCGTAGTTATAAAGCGTGAGCTGGGCACGTACCAGGTTAAGAAAATCCACCTTGTTTACCTGATAACCGGCCAGCATGGAATCTACCGTCTGCCGCGACTGAGGAATAATCCCGGTTTTAAATAAAATCACCTGCTCACTGGCACGTTGATAATCGGCCATGGCCTGCGAGATTTGTGCATGAACCTGCTCACGCGCATCGGCTAGTCGATAGTTCTGTTGTAATAACTCACTATTGCGTTGATCTACCGCTTTATCCTGCTTGCTGCCGGAATATAAAGGCAGGTTCATACTGAATCTCAGAGAAGCCATATCGGGACGATCACTGCCATCAGGATTACTGCCACTGCGGAAACCATAGGCCAGCCCCACATTAAAGTCAGGGTAGTAATCTTTCTTTGCCAGCGCCACCCGGCTATGCGCCGCATTGATTCGACTCTGTTGCGCGATCAACAATGGCCGAAGCGTTTCCGCCTGCTTCTGTAATACCCTTTCCTGACGTAATGCCGGCAATTCCAGAACAATCGGATGTTGCAGTGTCAGTCTACGCATGGTCGGCCAGTTTAAAAGGGCATTGAGTCTGGCCTCCTCATTGCGACGCATACCGCTCAACTGTACTTCCTGATCCAGTAGTTTTGACAGCTCAAGTTGTGCCAGTAATACATCCTGTTGCAAGCCTTTACCGACTTTGTATTTGGTCTGTGCTATCTCAACAAACTGACGCAATAAAACCTTGTTGTTATTAATAATATTTAAGGCCTGATCGACATAGAATAATCGCCACCAGGTACTACGGACATTGCGGATTAACCACAGACGACTTTCTTCTACTTCAATCCCCGCTGCCTTCGCTTCATGGCCGGCCGCATCTTCACGCAAGCCTAATTTACCAGGAAAAGGAAATTTCTGCCCAAATCCGATTTGCATCTGGGTCATGCCTTCCTGACCCACGTTGAAAGTATCAACCGGCAGGTTCAAGGCATTAAAACTCAGAGTAGGATCAGGCAATGTACCCAACTGTGATGGAATAGCAGACATCGCTTCGGCACGTGCGCGCATGGCACTCAGACCCGGATTATCAGCAACGGCGACCTCGACTGATGCAGACACCGTTAATGCCGAGGCTAATTTACGCATCGCCTCATTCTGTTCATCTGGATTATCGGGGCTGGGCACGGCGGCTAGCAACGGACTACAAAACAGGCTAAGAATAAAGCCAAATACTACAAATTTATGGGGAAGCATCATCACACTCCTGAATGGCTAGCGAGCAGCAAGCTATACACACTCTGATTATTCATTTCAGATCCTTGTAAAACACATAGCGAATTAGCATAGCATCATGCCAAGCAGTTATCCGCAGCTAAAAATATAAGCGTAATTTAAAACAAGGTTGGCGGGATATTAAAAATACTCACCTAAAAATGGTCAGCATATTCCCGAAATGAATTTAGACTTGAGGAGGACGGGGATCCTGAGGAGGTATAATGCCTTTCAAAATTTGGGAGGATGAAAGCTGCACCGAACGCACAGCAAGTAAGGGAACAACAAGCATCTCAGCGAAGACTGATGCCGGTAAATGCGATAATAAAAGGTTCTGGCAATGTGATTGACAATCCGTGCCCTGCTCGCAGCAACTGGCATCAGCCTGTTGCGATGCGGCCATCTTAGCCGTCATCATCTTATCGCACTTCACCATTCTCTCGTTTTCAGCAAAAAAACTTGGTTCTGAAAAACCACCCACCAAAGTAGTTGCACTGACGAAAGGGGCAAACAACAATGCCATCAGCAGTAACACTATCAGGCCCGTGCGGGAATGCGGATCAGTACGAAGAAATTTCATAGCGCATTTATATCATAAATTTAAGAAGCATGTGCCATCTGACTGAATAAGTTAGGCAAAGTTCCCTTACCCTGTTTTCTTTAACGACGGTGGATAATATCCATCCCACTAATGTCGGAAATAACAAAATCCTTGAAGGCCTGGGCCACCGGTGACAACCGTTTGCCTCGACGCTGCACTAGATACCAGTGACGTAAAATTGGAAATTCCTGCACATCCAGCACTACCAGCCGCCCAACTTCCAGTTCTAGTTCCAACGTATGAATAGAGACAATTCCCAATCCCAGTCCCGCTTCCACCGCCTGTTTGATGGCTTCATTGGAGGTCATTTCCATCCCGGTACTTAGCTGTACCTGATTTTCAACAAAAAAACGCTGCATCGCGATGCGGGTACCAGAACCGGACTCACGGACCACGAAGGTTTCTTTTTGCAGTGTATCCAATGAAAGCATTTTTTCCTTCGCCAAAGGATGATCCGGGGTCGCAACCACCACCAGCGGGTTATCCATAAACACCGTGGCATCCAGTTCCTGATCTTCGGGTGGCTTGCCCATAATCACCAGATCTTTTTCATTCTGCTCCAGCTGGCGCAGCAGGGTTTCCCGGTTGGTCACGTCCAGACTGAAAGTCGTGCCTTCATATTTTCGGGAAAATGCGGCCAATAAGCGGGTTGCAAAATAATTGGCGGTAGAGGCCACTGAAATATCCAGCCGCCCTCGCTGTATTCCTTTTATATGTTCCAGCACCTCTTCCAGCTCCTCAAGCTGCCCGGCAATACTGTGACAATAGTGGTGCATTTCCCGCCCCGCTTCGGTCAGGTAGGTTTGTCGTCCCAGTTTTTCAAACAACGGCAGACCGACATTATCCTCTAACTGCTTGATTTGCATAGAAACAGCTGGCTGACTGAGGTGTAACTCCTGTGCGGCCTGGGTGTAGCTCAAACAGGTGGCAACCGCTTCAAAAACAGTAAGCTGACGAAAAGTAATATTCATAAGGTTTTACTTATGGTTTCAATCAAAATAAATGAATTTTAATTATGGATGATCCCCCGTATAGTCGCAACTCATTCAAGGGCAGACCGTGATACTGCTTGTCACCGCTTGCAGGAGTGTCACAAAGAACAATTAACCTCCCGCCTGGCTCAGAAGAATTTAGTACCTTTAATTTTTTATTTAAGGAGTTTTAAACATGGCTTTATTAGATCAAACAGGTCGTTATTCCGACCTTAGCTTGAACGAAGACACACTGCTTGCCGATGGCAATCACATTCTGGTTGCCTACACCATGACACCGGCTGAAGGCTATGGTTACCTGGAAGCCGCCGCTCACTTTGCAGCAGAATCATCAACCGGCACCAATGTTGAAGTTTCAACTACCGATGATTTCACCAAAGGCGTTGATGCTTTAGTTTACGAAATCGATGAAGCCAAAGGCATCATGAAGATTGCCTACCCGAACGAATTGTTCGACCGTAACGTCATCGATGGCCGTGCCATGATCGTTTCTTTCTTAACACTTGCGATTGGTAATAACCAGGGCATGGGTGATATTAAAGAAGCTCAGATGTTCGATTTTTATATGCCACCTAAAATGCTGGTATTGTTTGATGGTCCATCTAAAGACATCAGCGACATGTGGCGCATCCTGGGTCGTCCCATTAAAGATGGCGGCTATATTGCCGGTACCATCATCAAACCTAAATTAGGTTTACGTCCTGAACCCTTTGCTGCTGCCGCCTATTCTTTCTGGCTCGGTGGTGACTTCATCAAAAATGATGAACCTCAGGGTAATCAGGTTTTCTGCCCAATGAAAAAGGTCATTCCTTTAGTGGCCGATGCCATGGCACGCGCTCAGGACGAAACCGGCGAAGCTAAATTATTCTCAGCCAACATCACTGCGGATGATTATCATGAAATGTGTGCCCGTGCTGATTTCGTGCTGGAAACATTTGGTGAAAATGCACCTCACGTTGCCTTCCTGGTTGACGGATATGTCGGTGGCCCCGGTATGGTAACCACGGCTCGTCGTCAGTATCCTGATCAGTACCTGCATTATCATCGTGCTGGTCACGGTGCAGTGACTTCTCCTTCTTCCAGGCGTGGCTACACCGCATACATCCTGGCGAAAATGTCTCGTCTGATGGGTGCCTCCGGTATCCATGTAGGTACAATGGGTTACGGTAAAATGGAAGGTGATGCATCCGATAAGATTATTGCTTACATGATCGAACGTGATGAATGTCAGGGTCCGGTTTACTTCCAGAAATGGTATGGCATGAAGCCAACAACCCCCATCATCTCTGGCGGCATGAACGCACTGCGTCTGCCAGGCTTCTTCGAGAACCTCGGTCACGGTAACGTTATCAATACCTCTGGTGGCGGTGCTTACGGTCATATCGATTCTCCTGCAGCCGGTGCAAAATCTCTGCATCAGGCCTATGATTGCTGGAAGCAGGGTGCGGATCCAATCGAATACGCGAAAGAGCATCATGAATTTGCTCGCGCCTTCGAATCCTTCGAGCACGATGCCGATGCCATCTTCCCTGGCTGGAGAGACAAACTGGGCGTTCATAAGTAAGACGAACCCTCAGCTTGAAAAAACCCCCGCTCGCCGGGGGTTTTTTTTCATTACTTAGGAGTTTAGGACAGGCTTTTAATTAATGAGAAAAAAAATTTCACCGCGGAGAGCGCAGAGAAACGCAAAGATTTTTATTTATTATCGCGCCTACGGTGCAGATAATAAATAATCTACATTTCTCTGCGCTCTACGCGGTAAATTCTTGTTATATTTTTATTTTAACGCAATGGATGCAGAGGTACGTAGAGAATGGAACTCAATGAAATTAGTGGCTTAATTATAGATTCAGCCATTAAAGTACACACAACACCTGGACCTGGCCTTTTAGAAAGTGCCTACGAAGCTTGCCTGAAACATGAGCTATCAATAGAAACTTAAAAGTAATAACACAGCTAAACCTGCCTGTTTTTTATAATGGCATAACCATTGATGCTGGTTTCAGATTAGATTTATTAGTCGAAGACTCTGTTATTATTGAATTAAAAGCAGTAGAACAACTTAAACCTGTACATGAAGCTCAGTTAATAACGTACTTAAAGCTAAGTGATAAGAAGCTTGGCTTATTAATCAATTTTAATGTTACCCGACTTAAGCAAGGTATTAAGAGACTGGTAAATAATATATAACCTCTGCGAGCCTCTGCGTTCTCTGCGGTTTAATTTTTTAAGGCAAACCCATGACCGACATAAATATCGAACAATACAAAATAACCGAAGAACCCTTCTACGAAGCACAGGAAGATGAAGTGGCTTTATATGAAGCCGCCTATGAGGCTCGCCTTCCGGTGATGATCAAAGGTCCTACTGGTTGTGGTAAATCACGCTTCATCGAACACATGGCATGGAAACTGGGCAAACCTTTAATTACGGTAGCTTGCAACGAAGACATGACCGCGTCTGATTTAGTTGGCCGTTATCTGCTAGATGCCGATGGTACCCGCTGGTTAGATGGGCCACTGACAATCGCGGCACGTATTGGCGCTATTTGCTATCTGGATGAAATTGTCGAAGCCCGTCAGGATACCACGGTGGTGATTCATCCGCTGACTGACCATCGTCGTCAATTACCTTTAGACAAAAAAGGCGAACTCATCGATGCCCATGAAGATTTCCAGTTAGTCATCTCCTATAACCCCGGTTACCAAAGTTTGATGAAAGATCTGAAACAGTCCACCAAGCAGCGTTTTACCGGTCTGGACTTTGATTACCCAGATAGCAAAACTGAAACGGCTATCGTTGAAAAAGAAGCCGGCACCGATGCAGAAACAGCCGCCAAACTGGTGAAGGTTGCCCACACTGCCCGTCACCTTAAAGGTCACGGACTGGATGAAGGCATCTCAACTCGCCTGCTGGTGTATGCCGCCACCTTAATGGCCAAAGGCATCGAAGCCAAAGCCGCCTGCCGCATGGCGCTGGTGCGCCCAATTACAGATGATGCTGATATTCGTAGTACATTAGATCATTCTATTGATAGTATTTTTGGTTAAAAGATAAAAAACTTTTCACCATGGAGGACACAGAGAACACAGAGGAAAACCTTTTAATATTTTTTTGTGCGTAGCACAAAAAATAAAACCTCTGTGACCTCCGTGTCCTCTGTGGTAAATAAAAATTATGCAAGAAGCCGACCTACAAGCCTACCGCGACAAACTCAAATGCAGCTTCGAGCAAATAGAAGACTGCTTCGAAGATTATATCCAGGATGCCTTACGCAATTTAAGTAACAAAGGCATTGATAATTATCTTTCCGGCGCATCGTTAATTTGCATGATCGGTCGCGGCTGGGAGCCGGTTTCTATTTATCTGGAAGAAATGCCACAGATGGCGAATCATCTGGGTGAGCCTGTTTTAGAAATTATTTCCAAATGTGTCTGGGATATGTCACGCTCACCGAACGGCAAAGCAATCCCGCCTTTTATGCAGTGTTTACCCGAAGCTTCTCGTCGTCTGGGAACCATGCAGCAGATGCAGAATTTTCTCGATATTATTTTCGAGATGATGGAAACCACCACCACCTCAGTTCATGGACATCATAAAACGCATTCCAGTCAGGGCTTTCCGGTTTTATTACAGCAAATCCCCTATTTGTTAAATCAGTTATCTCTGGAAGGTTTGAAAAACTGGATCGAATACGGTACACGGAATTACAGCAACCATCCCGAACGGCAGAAAGATTATTTCGGCTTACAGTCCGCCGACAGTAAAGCCATGTTGCAACGTGAACGCCATGGCACCCTGTACATGGATAATGAGCGCAAACTGGATATGTACCTGCGCAGCATGTGGGAGGATGAATCTTATTTTGTCCCCTACTCACTAGGCTTTGATGAACTACGCAAACCCATTCCCTATTACGATCATCTGGGTATTCGTGTACCGGATGTCTATGATGACTTAAACGGTGTTTCCGGCATCGACCGTTATCGCATCACAATTGCTCATATCGCAGCACACCGTAAATGGACCACAGCAATCATTGCCGATAACTTCAGTCCGTTTCAACGTCTGGCTATCGAACACCTGGAAGACTCGCGGGTAGAATATTTGATGCTCAGGGAATATCCGGGCTTACGTAAACACCTGCTGGCCTTACATCCAAAACCAGTTGAAGGTGACTGCAATACGGAAACAGAATCATGTATCCGCCATCGCCTGGTTATGTTGTCCCGCGCCATCCTCGACGATAATCATGGTTATAAGAATGAATATGTTTTAGATTTTACCGCGCAATTCCATCAGGCACTTAAAACAGATAACAGCAGCACCAAAGTCATGGCAGAAATGGCTATTTTATTTACCGCCCGCACCCGTCTACAAAGTGATCAACTGCCAAAAATACGTTTTGAAAATACCGAGGTTGATTATCGTGATGATAACCGCCACATGTGGATCTTTATTGAAGAGGGTGATGAGGAAGAGGCATTTGAAGACAAACGTGACGCTAAACCAGAAGAATTGCAAAGTGATGGATTACCACCACGGCATTATCCAGAATGGGATTATAGTACGCAAACATTCAAACCTGACTGGGTCAGTTTATACGAATCTATCCACCCGTCGGCAAACGCTAAAGATATTGATGCGATTCTGGACAAGCACAAGGCATTGGCCAAACAGTTAAAAGCCATTCTCGACATGCTCAAGCCACAACAGTTTGTCCGCGTACGTTATCAGGAAGAAGGCAGCGAATTAGATCTGGATGTTGCCATTCGGTCATTGATTGATTACAAATGTGGTGCACAGCCAGATCCACGCATCAACATGAGTCACAAACATGATGGCCGCGATATTGCCGTGATGATTTTGCTGGATCTATCGGCTTCGCTGAATGATGTTCCCGAAGGCTCCGAACAAAGCATTCTGCAACTTAGTCAGGAAGCGGTATCCTTATTAGCCTGGACCATCGAACAACTGGGCGATAAATATGCCATTGCCGGTTTTCACTCGGACACCCGCCACAATGTTCGCTATTATCATCTCAAGGGCTACAGTGAGCAGTTTGATGAAAACGTCAAAGCCCGGCTTGCGGCCATGGAGGCGGGCTTCTCTACCCGCATGGGCGGAGCCATTCGCCATGCCGCACATTATCTTGAAGCACAAAAAGCTGACAAGAAACTCATGTTAATCCTCACCGATGGTGAGCCTTCCGATATTGATGTCGATGATGAAAAATATCTGATTTATGATACTAAAAAAGCGGTCGATGAAATCTCATCGAAAGGCATGTTCAGTTACTGCATCAGCCTGGATAAAAAAGCGGATGACTACATACAGGATATCTTTGGCCCCGGTGGTTATACTGTGATTGACAATATTGAAAAACTGCCGGAAAAATTGCCCTTATTATTTACTGCCTTAACCTCTTAATATATTGTTCCGCTGTGAATATGTGCGGCTAAAGCCGCACCTACAATAGAGATTCATCATGAAAAATCAGATCACTGCCGCGATTCTTTTTTCTTTTAAAGGCAAGAATTTCTCACCTTCACTGCAACTCGATCTGAATCACTTTATGACTGAGGGTGGAAAAATGCCCAATCTGCATCCTTTAATTGCCCGCACCAACGATATTGATCTGTATTCTTATGAATATGAAATGATGCAGGCCGAAAGTATAATCTTCACGGCAGCAGAGGGGTTGGCGGCTGATTTTCTAATCGACACTACGCTGGATATTGCTGCCTTTGAGTCGGCCTGGCACGAACATAAGATACTCAAACAATTACAAGAAATTACCAGTGATACTTTATCTATCCCTGATCTTAGCCAGCATCCGGAACTACGTAGCGCACTTCTACAGAGTTACCACCTCGGTATAAAATCAAAATGAATCGGAAGTTAACTGGGCATCTATCATTGTAGGTACGACTTCAGTCGTACAAATTCGAAGCTAGCCCAGCCATTTCCTTCGACCTGTTCGATTGAAATCGAACCTACAACTGCAAGCGGAAGTGGTATAAACCAGCAGGATTCAATAAAACGGTAGTCCTTTATTTCAAAATTTCCCGGCTCGGTTATGGGGTGAAGTAAAATCCAACCCCGGACCTTTGGGGATAATCTGGGTCGGATTAATACTAGTATGGCTATAATAATAATGTTGCTTTATATAATCAATATCGACTGTTTCAGCGATCCCCGGCATCTGATACAGCTCACGTAAATAATTCGATAAATTTTCATAGTCAGATATTCGTTTTAAATTACATTTAAAATGTCCGACATACACTGCATCAAAGCGCAGCAAGGTGGTAAACAAGCGCCAGTCGGCTTCAGTAATTTTATCGCCAACTAAATAGCGGTTTCCAGACAAAATATTTTCAACATTTTCCAGTTCATTAAATAATCGTGCAAAGGCTTTTTCATAGGATTTTTGTGTGGTGGCAAAACCGCAACGATACACGCCATTATTAATATTCTTGTATATGGGCTCGTTTATTTCATCAATTTTATGACGCAGCGCAACGGGATAATAATCCGTTTTTACTTCTGTAAAAGAATCAAAAACTGAGTTAAACATGCGGATGATTTCAGATGATTCGTTATTAATAATGGTGTTTTCTTTTTTATCCCATAAAACCGGCACCGTAATCTGACCGGTAAATTTTTGATCTGCTCGAGTATAAATTTCATGCATGAATTTACTGGCATGCAAATGATCTACATACTTACCACTAGCAGAAAATGTCCAGCCCTGTTCCAGCATCTGCGCTTCAACGATGGATAGGCCAATAATGTTTTCTAACTTTTTTAATTTTCTAAAAATAATAGTCCGATGTGCCCAGGGGCAGGCGGCAGAAACGTATAAGTGATAGCGATCGGCTTCGGCCTTAAAGTCACTACTACCATCAGCCGTTATCCAGTTTCGGAAGCTGGATTCCATGCGCTTGAATTCACCTTCGTCAATTTCCTTGTCCAGCCAATTATCTACCAGCTCACCTTTAATTAACATTCCCATCATTGGCTCCTTTGCAACAATATCGGCATTAGCAATTGCCTTACTAAACATTCAACTTTTTATACATTCGTCCTGCTCAATATAATCTAGCATTCGATCAATGAACAGGCGAATTTTTTTTGGTATATGACTGCGGCTAGGATACATGATATAAATTGGAGAATAAGGTTTGAGCTTTAAATCAGGTAACACACGAACTAACGATTTGTTTTTTATAGCATCACAAATAAGAAAGGTTGGGAGCATAGCAAGCCCCATTCCTGCCTGTGCAGCTTTTAATAGACCATCTCCATCATTAACTTTAAGATAGCCGTTGATAGCAAAAGTCTTAACTTCTAAATCATCATAATAAGCCCAGCTATTCACCGTTACATTGTCACCGGCATAAATGATAAATCGATGTTCAGCAAGATCGGCTACGGTTTCTGGTCTACCCTTTTTTTTCAGATAAGCTGGCGATGCCACCATAAAAAAAGGATTGTCGGCAAGTTTTCTTGCAATCAGCGAGGAATCATCCGGTTCTGTAATTCGTATTGCAACATCAAATCGCTCACCGACAAGATCTACATAACGATCTTCAAGACGCAAATCAATGGTGAGTGCGGGATAATCTTCTGCCAATGAAGTTAGTACTGGCAAAACATGCAATCGACCAAAATGCGAAGTACTGGAGATACGCAGCTCGCCACTAATATCTTCACGCAGTGATTCGGCCAGCGCACCCGTTTCCCTTAATTGATCGCGCAAAGCACTCGCGTGCTGATAAATGGCTCGCCCGGCATCGGTGAGACTTAGGCTGCGCGTGGTGCGATTCAAAAGCCGCAATTCAAAGTGCTCTTCCAGCTTGGCAATCTGCTTGCTAATCAGCGAACGATTAACATCACGGCGTTGCGCTGCCTTGCTAAAGCTCCCGCAATCAATGACATCAGCAAATAAAATCAGTCGGCTGGCAATATCCATCGTCTTCCATTGTTCCCATTTTGGAAACATATATACGCCTTTTTGCTGCTATTTGGAAGACAATGTGCCCACTATACTTGGCCCTGTTCACATCAAAGAGCACAACCCCACCTTACTCAATATGGAGAAGAACATGTCTACCAAGGATTCGAAAAACCCGCTATTCAACTCGCTGAACATAGGCGACCTCACGCTGGAAAACCGGATTGTCATGGCACCGCTGACCCGTAACCGGGCGGGTGAAGGTAATGTCCCTACCGATCTAAGCAGCCTTCATTATCGCCAACGCGCCAGTGCCGGCTTAATTATTACCGAAGCCAGTCAGATCTCCCCCTATGCGGTAGGCTATCCGGCCACCCCAGGCATTTACTCGGATGAACAGGTCGCAGGCTGGCGCAAGGTTACCGATGCAGTACATGAAGAAGGCGGAAAAATTTTCATCCAGCTTTGGCATGTGGGTCGCATTTCTCACCCTTCCATGTTGCCGGATAATGCACTGCCGGTGGCTCCATCAGCCATCAAGCCCGAAGGGGAAGCGATCACTTATGACGGTATGCAGGCTTTCGTAACCCCTCGCGCATTATCCCTTGATGAGATTCCGGCACTGATAAGCGACTATGTAGCGGCTACAAAAAAGGCAAAGCTTGCTGGCTTTGATGGTGTAGAAATTCATGCCGCGAACGGTTACCTGCTTGATCAGTTCCTGCGTGATGGCAGCAATGCACGCAATGATGCCTACGGGGGCAGTATTGAAAATCGTATGCGCCTGCTGGATGAAGTACTGACAGCGGTGAGTAATGTCTGGAATAGCAAACGGGTCGGGGTTAGATTATCGCCTGAAAATCGCTTTAATGACATACAGGATTCACAGCCACAAACCACCTTTAATGCCATTGCTGGTATGTTACAGAAACATGAACTGGCCTATCTTCACATCCTTGAAGGTGACATGCTCAATAATGAAAGTACGGTGGACTACCCCGAAATTAAACGTCGCTTTGACGGCCTTTACATGGCCAACAATGGTTATGATCAAGAACGCGCCAGACTAAGTCTGGAACAGGATCATGCCGATATGATTGCCTTTGGTAAGCTGTTTATATCAAACCCTGACCTTCCTGCACGCTTCGCGCAGGGTGCCGCATTGACGGAAGCTGATCAGAATACTTTTTATGGAGGCGATGCTAACGGTTACACGGATTATACAACGCTGGAGCAGGAGCAAAAGCAGGCATAATTTTAATAAATCCCCCGCAGCTTGCGGCGGGGGATTCAATCACCGAGCTTAAAGACTTCTTTTTCTACCTACCGCTTTAACACTCAACAAGGAGACTAAACCACTAATCATCAACCAGAGTGCAGCAGGAACAGGAACTGTTGTGGGATTGACGATATTATCCAACAGAGGATCACCGCCACCTAAAGAATAACCCTCAGGCAAGAATATCCGCATACGTGCGGTATTTGAAAAATCCACAATACCGGCAGCCGCCAAAATCGAAATACCATCAGAAAGATCCGTATCCGCTGGATCCGGTGCCGGCCCAGCAATACCAACAACAACTCCGCTAAGTATAAAAGAATCACCCAAGGCAAGTGGAAAAGTCAGGCGCAGTATTGCATTAAGATCACTCATCGATGAGCCCAGTATATCCGCAGATGCTCCGGCATAATCAGAACTACCTGTCCCCCCCAGTGCCGATTCCACTCCGGCAAAGGTAGTAGTAACAGGATCAGCGGGAGAATTCAGTTCGGTCGACGTAAAGGTCAACAAAGATTGATAGATATTACCTTCGAGAGGGAGAAAGGAACTAATTGTGGTGGCGTTTAAATCTCCAATTAACACTAAGGAAGGAGCACCATTATTTGCGCTAAAGGAACCATCAAATTCCATCTCAATCGTAACATCAACGGTAGAGGGAGCCGTAGGATCGCTAGTAGGCCCAACTAGAAATGTATCTAAAGAAAGTATCCCAGATGCTGTACTTCCCCCGGCTTCATCAATAGTTGAGTATGTGCGATTCTGATTTAAATCATATTCGGCATAACCTCTGATCACACCGGCACTGGTATCGACACGAATACTGGTTACAGAATCATAGCCACTATTAGTCGAAACGCTCGCCCGACCCGGATTTAAATCAATAAGGCTACCGTTCGTAACTGAAACGACATCCGTATCACCCACCGCATTTATGGGACTTCGAGTCGCCGTACCGGCGGCATGTGCATTGACACTAATGAGAAAAGTACAAAGATAGGCCGCAACGGTGCCTACCATCAAGGTGGATCGTTTCATTGTTAGCTCCCTGTTAAATATATTCAGTAATAAACGAAATGGAATACTACCTGAACTAAAATCCCATTTGCCTGGAAGCAATCTAACATAAATTTTTGTGATTATTTATATGACGAAAGTAAGGTATATTTTTTGAGCAGTTCACCCACCCTGCTCAATTAAACCCAGGCTATGAGTTTTCCACGCAGAAAATTTCCCAGCCATCTAAATTTGCAGTAGTGGAACGATTAACATCATTACTATTGCTGTTGTGTAAGCACCTCAACAATATTGAAGTGCTTACACGCAGGATAAAACTAGACATCATTGTTATCGATTTTATTTTATATTTCTGGCTCTTCAGCAGAATTTGTGGGTAGAAACAGTGACAGTTCTGGCATAAGTTATTGATATTGTAATTATTATAATGGCAAGATGGGGTTGATTTTTAAGTGTGAGTTAATCAGAGCTTCAAGAAGTT